>Ga0224522_1000009_pt1 | contig 182772 bp, 149 predicted proteins | sample CFST25metaG_FD_182733 | JGI IMG/M metagenome (GOLD analysis project Ga0224522, IMG submission 182733) | Peat soil microbial communities from Stordalen Mire, Sweden - C.F.S.T25 | ecosystem: Environmental > Terrestrial > Soil > Wetlands > Peat | place: Sweden: Norrbotten County, Stordalen Mire...
GAAAGGGGCATGGAGGTCAATAAAATTGGTTTTAGTATTTAAAATGTGTTAGAATACATTGTTATGAAAATCTCACCAAGAGTAAAAAAATTAAGGGAACAGAGTCTTGATGCAGTTGAAAAAATCAGTGCAGAAAGAGCACATCTTATAACTCAGTTTTATAAGAGCGATGAGGCCCGTGAATTGTCAGCCCCCGTTAAAAGGGCCAAGGCTTTCGAATATCTTTTGAAAAATAAAAAGATATGTATCAATGAAGTTGAACTGATAGTCGGAGAAAGAGGACCTGCTCCAAAGGAAACATCTACTTATCCTGAGATAAGTCTGCATACCATGAAAGATCTTGAGATTCTTAATTCCAGGGAAAAGGTCTTCTTCAAGGTTGATGATGAGGTGAAGGAAATTTATGAAAATGAGGTTATTCCCTTCTGGAAGGGAAAAAGCAATCGCGACAGGATTATGTCGCTGATGACTTCTGAATGGCTTAATTCTTACAATGCAGGTGTTTTTACTGAATTCCAGGAGCAGCGTGCTCCTGGACACACTGTGCTGGGCTACAGGATGTTCCGGAAAGGTTTTCTCGCTGTAAAGGAAGATATAAAACAGGCTGTTAAGGCATTGGATTTTTTCACTGATAACAATGCTTTTGAAAAGCATGAGGAGCTTAAGGCGATGGACATTGCATGCGATGCGATAATAATGTTTGCATACCGTCATGTTCAGGAACTTGAAAAACTTTCACAAACAGAAATTAATCCTGAACGTAAAAAAGAACTGTTGAAGATGGCAGATATATGCCGGAAAGTGCCTGCAAAAGCTCCGGAAACAGTTCATGAAATGCTTCAGCATTACTGGTTTATACATCTGGGAGTGATTATAGAATTAAATCCATGGGACTCCTTTAATCCGGGCAGGCTGGACCAGCATCTTTATCAGGTCTATAAAAAAGAAATGGAGTCAGGATCATTGTCGGAAGATAAATTAGATGAGCTTCTGGGTTGTTTCTGGGTAAAATTCAATAACCATCCTTCCCCTCCTAAAATGGGTGTAACAGCCAATGAAAGTAATACTTACACAGACTTTTGTCTTATTAATCTGGGTGGTGTTAAACCAGATGGCACCGATGCAGTAAACGAGATGTCATATATACTCCTCGATGTCATTAAGGAGATGCGTATACTTCAGCCCAGTTCAATGGTACAGATCTCAAAAAAGAGTCCTGACCGGTTTATATATAAAGCTCTCGATATTATACGGACCGGATTTGGACAACCATCTTGTTTTAACACAGATGCCATAATCCAGGAGTTACTAAGGCAGGGAAAGAGTTTAATTGATGCCAGGAATGGAGGTGCATCAGGTTGCGTTGAAACAGGAGCTTTTGGCACTGAAGCATATTGGCTGACTGGTTATTTCAATCTGCCTAAAATTCTTGAGCTTACTCTCAATAACGGATTTGACCAAAGAACAAATAAACTGGTTGGCCTGGAAACTGGTTATGCTTCTGACTATAAGCGTTTTGATGATCTTATTGAGGCCTTCAAGCTTCAGGTAAATTACTTTGCGGACATTAAAATCAGAGGTAACAATGTAATTGAAAAAACTTTCTCCACCTGGTTGCCGGTACCATTTTTATCCCTGCTTGTTGAAGATTGTATTTTAACCGGCAGAGATTATAACAGCGGCGGTGCCAGATATAACACATCTTATATCCAGGGTGTAGGACTTGGAAGTGTTACGGATATGCTTACTTCAATCCGTTACAATATATATGATAACAATAAGATTACCTGGGATACATTAAATAAAGCTATGGTAGCTGATTTTAAAGGATACGAACAGATTCAGTGTGATTTGATCTACAACACACCCAAGTTTGGCAATGACGATGATTATGCAGATCAGCAGGCAGTTACGGTTTTTGAGATATACTATGATGCAGTTAACGGTCGGGTTAACACAAGAGGCGGCTTCCATCGTATTAATATGTTGCCCACCACTTCGCATGTCTATTTTGGAAGTGTAACAGGTGCATCCCCCGACGGACGTAATGCTCATCTGCCTCTTTCGGAGGGTATTTCTCCTTTCCAGGGTGTCGATCATAATGGTCCCACTTCTGTAATTAAATCAGTGTCGAAAATTGACCATCTCAGAACCGGCGGCACACTTCTGAATCAGAAGTTTTCTCCGTCATTTTTTGAAGACGAGGATAGTTATGAAAAACTCACCGCACTTATCAGAAGCTATTTCAGTCTCGATGGCCATCATATTCAATTTAATGTTGTTAATGCAGAAACGCTTAAAGATGCTCAGCGACATCCTGAGTGGTATCGTGATCTGATTGTCCGTGTGGCAGGTTACAGTGATTATTTCAATGATCTTGGAGAGGATCTGCAAAATGAGATAATCAAGAGGACGGAACATGGGACCGAGCGTTAAGAAGAGTTTATTTCTTCTTATCCTTCATCTCATTAAACACTGAAGTTGCGGTAGCGATCGCACCCGCAATGTCGGTAAGATTTGACGGGAGTATCAAAGTGTTGGTAGTCTTGGCAATATTACCAAACGCCAGTAGATATTGTTCAGCTATCCTGAGATTTACTGCATTTAATCCATTTTCTTCTGATATTGCAGATGATATTGCTCTCAACCCGTTGGATGTTGCCTTAGCTAGTTGCTCGATCTCAGAAGCACGTCCTGCTGCCTCGTTAATTCTCTTCTGCATTTCTCCTTCGGAATTTTTGATAAGAGCCTGTTTATCTCCTTCAGCGACATTAATTTTTGCCTGTTTTGCTCCTTCAGATTCAGCTATAATTGCTCTCTTTTCCCTTTCAGCTCTCATCTGTTTTTCCATTGCATCTTTTATACTCTGGGGAGGAGATATATTTTTAACCTCATATCGGGTTACTTTGACCCCCCACGGTTCGCTTGCCTTATCGACAGCTTCAACGATGGTGACATTAATTGTTTCACGTTCTTCGAATGTCCTGTCGAGTTCAAGTTTCCCGATTACACTTCTCATAGTTGTCTGAGCTATCTGTATAGATGCAAATCTATAATTATCAATTCCATAAGAAGCTTTCTGAGGATCCAGAACCTGAAGATAAAGAATACCATCCACTTCAACCGCAATATTATCCCTGGTAATACAAATCTGTGGTGCGACATCAATTGCCTGTTCTTTAAGCGTATGTCTGTATCTTACTTTATCGAAGAAGGGGATAAGTAGCTGGAAACCTGCGGTATATGTTGCTCTATACTTTCCCAGTCTCTCAACGATAATTGCTGTTCTCTGTGGAACAATCTTAATCATGGATATAATCAAAATGAATCCTAAGAAGATTATACCAATAAGAATAAAAGTAGTGCTTGATCCTTCCATTTTTAATTATTTTTTTGGTTCAACAATTAATTTAAAGCTATTTTTTTCGATGATGATAACTCTTTGTCCTTCTTTGATTTCTGATGTTGATTCAGCTGTCCAGGTTGTTCCTTTGAACTCCACCTTCCCTTGTTTAATTCCACCGAAATCGGCTGTAGAGAGAGCCTCTTTTCCTGTAAACTCATCCTCAACATCGTCGCTCCTGGAACTCTTACTGTTTAAGAATTTTTTCTGAATTATTCTTCTTAGCGCAATGAGTAAAAGTCCTGATGATATTGCGAATATTATTATTTGGATGTTGATACCCGGATTTCCAATGAGACAAACCAGGGCGGTGATCCAGGCGCCAAGACCGAAGAAAAAAATTATAAATCCGGGCATTACTAATTCCAGAAGAAACAGGCCCAGACCCAGGATGAACCAGAATAGTTCAGGCCGCGATAAAACGATTGTGACCATGATAAATAAATTAAAATTATTAGCGAGATGAATGTTTTGTATGAAGTAAAGATATAATAAAGTCTGCAGAAAATTCAAAATGTAACTATGTTTACTTTTCTCTAAAAGTTGAAAATCAATATAAGGGGAGACATCTTATCTTTTTTCTATTGTGTCATTAATATTTTTTAGCCAGGTTGTAACCTTTTTTGAAAAGAAATTCAGGTTTTCGCGTGTAAAATCACCTTCCATCTTTATCAGGAAAGCTTTATAACCTTCCGGCTTCTCTGAGAATTGGTAACAGATATACTGCATTGATCCGGCATCGGCTGCAACATTCTTTAAAGCGGTGACTTTGCTTGAAGATATGTTTTTAATATAGCCGGCATATTTCTTTAGTTCCTCATCAGGAATTTTTTTCCCCGAATTGAGGCAATTGGCTAAATTCTCACGAACCTGACTCTCGCTAAGGTTAAAGTCTTTGTCGGGAAAATTCCAGTTTTGTGGATTTTTGTATGTAAGAACATTTCCCTGGTTGTCGATTATAAAACCATTATGCTGATATCCCCAGGCGTAATTCACATAATCAACCTGAAAAAGTATTGCTTGTTTTTCATTTATAACAACATTTTTCTTACAACCTGAAATAGAAAAGGCTGAAAGCAGAATAAAGCAAATATTTATCTGAAATGTTTTCATTAATAGTTTATATGCCATTATTCCTCAAAAATCAGACCAGTCTGACTAGTTGGTGACGGATTAAAAGGCAAATTTATTCAATATACGGCTAAAGAGAATGATGATATAAATATATTTTACAAATTCGTTTATTTTTTGTATATTTTATGGTTAATAATTCATATAGAACTGTTCTAAGTTCTGACTGACCTCATCCGTCGTTTATACGGGATAAATGATTAATATACATAGTTATATACACTCTGTATTTCAGCATCAGCAATAACTAACCATTTAATTAAGGAAGCGAAATGGAAAAGTTTTTTGATTATTTTGATGGTCGGTACAGAGAGTCAATACTTAAAAAGGCTCCTGTTGATGATGGTCCGGTAATTACCATTTCCAGGCTGACTGGTTGTGATGCAAGGCAGGTGGCTGCAATACTGGCAGATGACCTGAATCATAGATTTGGCACATCTAAATGGAAATGGGTTGATAAAGATATAATCTATGCAATTGCCAAAGAGTTAAATACAGGTACTGAGCGTGTTGAAAATTTCTACAAAGGGATCGAATTATCAAATATATCAGAAATGATAATGGCTTTTTCGGGTGGTTTTGTAAGCGACCTCAGGGTAAAAAAAGCCATTAGAGATGTTGTTCTCTCTATATGTAAAGAGGGTCACATAATACTTGTCGGACGGGGAGGTGTTTCAATTGCTCATGAAATAGCAGATGCAATTCATATCAGGCTCATTGCTCCATTTTACTGGAGAGTTGAGAATGTGATGAAAAAGAAAAATATGAAAATTGAAACAGCAGAAAAATTTGTTTTGGATACCGATGAAAAGCGATTCAACCTGATACATTCCTTTCTTGAAAAGAAACCCATGAACATTGACTATCTGTTTGATGCAACAATTAACAGAAAATCATTTACACTTCAGGAAATTGCTGATATCATTCTTTCCATGTATGAAAAGAAGGTTTGCAGGCAAATGTCAGATAGGAAGAATATCGGAAGAATAATTTAAATCCTGTCCCTTTCATACACAGCTACAGTCTGCTATTTTCTTAATATGCTCGCTTATTCTTTTGTCGAGACTCTTTTTGTATGCATCCCAATCGGATATCGGGAATTTAGCCACACCACTATCCATCGCTGCTTTTGCGACTGCAGGAGCAACACAGGATATTAATCTGGGGTCAATCGGTTTTGGGATAATATATTCTTTACCAAAAACCAGCTTCTCAACATTATATGCTTTCAGAACCGATGCAGGTACAGGCTCCTTTGCCAGAGCAGCTAAAGCCTTCGAAGCTGCAAGTTTCATCTCCTCATTAATCGTTGAAGCTCTTACATCCAGAGCACCACGGAATATGAAAGGAAATCCCAGAACATTATTAATCTGGTTCGGATAATCTGACCGCCCTGTTGCAAAGATCATGTCATCCCTTGTTGCCATAGCGTCCTCGAATGAGATCTCCGGATTTGGATTGGCCATTGCAAAAATAATAGGGTTATCGGCCATGGAAGCCAGCATCTCTTTCGACATCATACAGGCAGCAGACAGGCCAAGGAACAAATCGGCTCCTACAACTGCCTCTTGCAGCGTGTCAAGATTCCTGCCGGTAACAAATTCCTGCTTATATTTATTCAGATCTTTTCTCCTTGTATTTATGACTCCTTTTGAATCGCACATCACAATATTTTCTCTTCTGACACCAAGAGAAACATATAATCTGGAGCACGAAATTGCTGCCGCACCCGCTCCACATACAACCATTCGGATATCTTCTATTTTTTTACCTGTAATCTCCAGAGAATTCAGCAAGCCTGCAGCGGAGATAATTGCTGTGCCGTGCTGATCATCATGAAATACTGGAATATCCAGAATTTTTTTTAGCTCTGTTTCCACTTCGAAGCATTCCGGAGATTTAATATCTTCAAGATTTATTCCACCGAATGTGGGTGCAATCTGCCTGCAAAACTCAATTAATTTTACCGGGTCTTTTTCATTAACCTCTATATCGAAAACATCTACATCAGCAAATACTTTAAAGAGAAGTCCTTTTCCCTCCATAACAGGTTTCCCAGCCATAGCTCCAATATCGCCAAGCCCCAGCACTGCAGTACCATTTGATATAACGGCAACGAGATTTCCTTTTGCCGTATAGCTATAAACATCATCAGGAGTCTTTTCTATCTCAAGGCACGGATAAGCAACTCCCGGAGTATATGCCAGACTAAGATCAAACTGGGTACTGTAAGGTTTTGTGGGTATGACCTCTACTTTACCGTGACGTCCTCTGCTATGATAGAGAAGGGCATCTTCTTTAGTTACTTTTGTCATGTTGTATGTTTTAATTAATCTAAAATTCGTAGAAACAGCTGAATATCAGTAATATAAAGGTAATATCAAAAACATTGCCTATTCGAATTTACTACAATAAAATCAATATTTGCATGAGAAAAATCAGTCTATTCAGTTTCAGGGATTATTTTATGAACACCCTTTAATTGAAGGTCAACACATATGATCTATCAGTAATAAAAACAAGGGGATTGAAATATTTTCATTTCTTCTGATCCTGAATAAAAGTGTATCTATTTTTATTAAGATTTTAATAATGCATCAATATATTTTGCATTGATAACAAAATTAGATATTTTCAACGGCGGTTTTGATTAAAGTTTTAACCAGATTGTTTATTAATTTTATATATGAATAAAAACATTGCAATTGGTACTGATATAGGCGGAAGTCATATCAGTTGTGCTGCTATTGATCTGCTTTCAGGCAATATAATCCGGGATACATTAACAGGAAGATCAGTTGACAATCAGGCTCCGGCAAGCGTAATAATTTCAACCTGGGCCGAGGCCTTGTCAGATGTTTTAAATAAAGTTCCTCTTGATAATGTTAAAGGGATCGGCTTTGCAATGCCAGGTCCCTTTGATTATGTAAAGGGAATATGTTATATCAGGGGTGTTGCAAAATACGAGAGCCTTTATGGATTTAATATTACTGATGCCATCTCGGGTAAGCTGGGTATTCACGATGGTTTCCTGATAAGATTCATGAACGATGCGTCAGCTTTCGCTGTTGGAGAAGCCTGGGCTGGCAGTGCATCTGATTTCAACAGGTCGGTTTCAATCACTTTAGGTACGGGATTCGGATCGGCATTTATTTCGAAACGAATCCCGATTGTTGATGGACCAGAGGTACCAAAATTAGGTTGTATTTATCATATTCCTTATAAAGATGGGATCGCAGACGATTATTTTTCAACCCGTGGATTACTTTCAAGGTATAAGATACTAACTGGTAAAGAGTTGAATGGAGTGAAAGAACTTGCTGCCCGGGCAGCAACCGATAAACTGGTAATGGATCTATTTACAGATTTTGGAGACAATGCCGGATTATTCTTAGTGCCGTGGCTTAAAAAATTCAGGGCTGAAATCCTGGTGATTGGTGGAAATATTTCACATGCCTACAACCTCTTTGGCGATGTATTTGAAGAGAGATTGAGAAAGGAGGATTGTTCATGTGAAGTTGCAATTTCAAAACTTAAAGAGGACGCGGCTCTTCTTGGAAGTGCATATCTGCTAGATGATGGTTTCTGGAAATCAGTTCAGCATGCACTCCCGCTAATGTAAATTCTCCGCCTTAACCTTTAACTTAACCTTAACCTGAAACATATGGAAACTCAAAAAGTGAAAATTACCAAAATACTTCCTGTTCTCATTGGATTTTTTGTAATGGGTTTTGTAGATTTGGTAGGCATAGCCACTAATTACGTTAAAGCCGATTTTAAGCTGTCGGACACAATGGCGAATTTATTGCCATCAATGGTTTTCTTTTGGTTCCTGGTATGTGCAGTGCCTACAGCATTATTAATGAATAAAATTGGGAGGAAAAACACTGTTCTGCTCAGTTTAATCATAACACTCCCTGCTTTACTCATTCCTATGTTTACTTATTCCTTTGCCACAATGTTAATTTCATTTACACTATTGGGCATAGGTAATACAATTTTGCAGGTTTCATTAAATCCATTGTTAGCAAATATTGTTGATGAGAAGCGGATGGCAAGCACATTGACATTCGGACAATTTGTCAAAGCCATAGCCTCATTTGTTGCTCCGATTTTTGCTGCTTGGGCTGTTGTGAGATTTTCAGATTGGAGAATGATTATGTTCCCGGTATTTTTAGCAGTATGCTTATGTGTTTTGGCATGGCTGTTTTTTACAAAAATTGAAGAAAAGAATGTCGAAACAAGAGTAGCATCATTTGCTGAGTGTTTCTCTTTACTTAGTGATGGTACCATATTATTGCTATTCCTTGGCATTATGGCACATGTGGGTCTGGACGTTGGTATCAACACCACTGCGCCAAAACTGCTGATGGAACGATTACATATCGGACTTGCCGATGCAGGATATGCAACAAGTTTCTATTTTATTTTCCGTACTACCGGATGTTTTATGGGATCAGGTTTGCTGGCTAAATTCTCTTCAAAGAAAGTTTTTATTGTAAGTGCTGGCATGATACTTATTGGTATTTTATGCCTGTTTATTCCCAATAAAACTTTAATGTACACAGGTATTGCGTTTTTTGGACTTGGCAATTCGAATATCTTCTCAGTTATCTTTTCGCAGGCTCTTTTACAAAAGCCCTTTTCTCAAAACGAGGTTTCAGGACTAATGATAATGGGTATTTTTGGAGGAGCAGTATTCCCGTTGATTATGGGTGTTATGTCGGATTTTGTCGGAGGTCAGTCCGGGGCATTATTTGTTCTCCTGTTTTGTGTTGTATATCTGCTGGCATTTGTTGCAACCAAAATTAAAACCTATACTTCCGCTGCGTAGAACGGAACATAACATTTTTGAGGTCATATTAATGAGTCCTGCTGTTGCAACTTCATTTCGCCCAATGTGTTTGTATGATTTATCTTTTATCTGTATCTGTGTATAGTCTGAAGAGATAAGTTCAGGTTACTGACTGAATATTTATCATATTTTATAAAAGACAGGTTTAAAAGCCTGTCTTTTTCTTTTTGGAAAAATCATGATTCATCCAATCAAATTCGATGTATATACACTAAAACTGTTGGTTCGTACAAAACCCAAACCATTAGTTATTTTTTACGTAAGATCCCACTATTTTTAGGAGTGATTTTGAAGAGTCTGTTGATGCAAAAGAGGGGTTATAAAAATAGTAATATCATTCCAGGTATTTCCATACTGTTAGTGTCAGATGTCTTACTCCTGTTTACAGGATGCAGAACTAGAATTGGAGAAACAGAAAAGAACCCTGCTGATAAGAATATAAATCAGGTTACAATATCTGATGTCAATCCGGATTATGTAAAATTCCGTTCTTATCAGAACATCGATTCAACATGGGGTTATACGATTTTTGTGAATAGTAAACCATATCTTCATTTTAGCAGAATACCTTTTTTTAAAAAAGGTTATGGTTTTCCGTCGAAAAAGGACGCTGACATAGTTGCCGGCACGATAGTGAAGATGATACAGAATGGAGACATGACTCCAAAACTTAATAAAAGAATAATTGATAGTCTTGAGCTAGAAATGAAAATGAATGAATCAAACAGGTAAGTAGTTTTAGGGTTTGATTTTCCACTGTTCCGGAGTTCCCCTTTCCCCATTTTCCCCAATACTCCGGAACATTTTATCCCCCTTCACTGTGAAGTCATTAAATTGATGACTTCAAATCAGCCCGAAGGGGGTTCTTTTTTTACGCATCACGACTCACACCCTTCTTCCGGTTTATAAAAAATAGAACTTTCCTGTCTTGCAATTTGACTTTAAAACTTGCAAATTGCAGATAATTCGTTGTTCCTTAATCCAAATTTGCAATTCGTGATTTCTATTTAATTGAAACGCCAAATAATATGAACGAAGTTAAGCTACCCAGGCGAAGTTTCCTGAAAAAGACAGCTGCTGCTGTTGTCGCTTTTACAATAGTGCCCAGGCATGTTTTTGGAGGTCAGGGTTATACTGCTCCAAGTGATCAACTTACAAAAGGCATCATAGGAGTCGGGGGGATGGGTCGAGGCCATTTTGATTATGAAGGTACCCGTCTGCTTGCAGTGTGTGATGTGGATAAAACTCACCTCGATCAGGCTGTTGCTGCAGCAGGTGGAAATATCTCAGGCTATCACGATTTCCGTGAACTTATTGCCAGGCCTGATATAGATATAGTTCATATTGCAACTCCGCCTCACTGGCATGGGATAATAGCAAGGACGGCTGCAGAAGCGGGTAAAGACATCTGGTGTGAGAAACCAATGACACGAACTATTGGTGAAGGAATAAAAGTGGTAGAAGCTGTTCAGAACAATGGACGGATATTCCGGCTGAATACATGGTTTAGGTTCAAAGATCAGTTTTATGGTCTGGGAACTACTGTGAAACCTCTTAAAAAGCTTGTCAATAGCGGGGTTCTGGGTTGGCCGCTTAAAGTTACTGTCAGCGGAATAACCGGATATGACTGGAAGTTTTATTGGAGTGGTCTTTACAATCTTAAACCGATGCCTGTTCCTCCTGAACTGGACTATGACTTCTGGCTTGGCCCTGCTCCATATAAGCCTTATAATCCGGAAAGGGTTCATACTAAATTTCGAGGATATTGGGATTATGATGGGGGTGGTTTGGGCGATATGGGTCAGCATTATCTTGACCCTGTTCAGTATTTGCTTGATAAGGATGATACTGGTCCGGTCTTAGTCGAAATTGATGCGCCCGAGCAGCATTATGATGCTGTAGGATCATGGCGCAGGATTACTTTTACCTATGCCGATGGATGCCAGATAATTCTCGATGGTGAGAACCGTGATAAAGATGCTGCATATATTGAGGGACCTCATGGTAAAGTTTTTAAAGGATTCAGGTCTGATATCCCTGATATCCAAAAACTGATAGATACTCTGCCTGATCCGGCACCACAAATTGTAACTTTCACTGAATCAGTTCTTACCCGTAAAAAGTTTGCCCTTAATGAAGCAAACGGTCATAGGTCATGTTCTATAGTAAATCTTGGTATAATTGCACTCCGACTAGGAAGAAACCTAAAATATGATCCTGTTAAACAACAGTTTATCGACGATGAAGGTGCCAACCGGCTCATTAACCAGCCTATGAGAGGACCATGGAAAATTTGAAAATCTGAAAATTTGGGAAAATGAAAACTCTTAAAATATTTATTGTTAGTTGTTCACTTCTGATTATTTCCCTGGCTGCATTCCCGCAGGACAAAATGAGCGTTGAAACAAAAGTAGCGGATCTGCTTTACCGTCTTCCTGCAAGTGATCAGCAAACTACCGATAAACTTATGGTCTACATGATGTCACTCGGGGAAACAGGAATAAGGCAGATCTGTGATAAGGTACTTCCTGCAGGAACAGGTGATGATACTCATCCAAGATTCGCAATTGAAAGTCTTTCACGTTTTCTTTCAGGTAAAAACTATGATAATGCGAAACCTTTGTGGGAAAAGATCTGCATAAGTTACGCTATCGGACAAACTGACTTTGGCGTGAAAGATTTTTTCATGAAACAACTTCAGATGATTGGTGGTACTCAGTCCGCTGAGGCTATGAAGATATATCTCCCAAGCAAGGAATTAAGCAGCCCCGCACTGGCTGTAATATCTTCAGTCGGAGGTAAAACTGCTGAGGCTATTTTAGCTGAATCTTTGAAGAATAAAGATCTTCCATGTGCTGCTTCAGTGATGAACACATTGGCGCTAATGAAGTCACAGATAGCTGTTAATGAATACATCTCATGGGCTTCAGTAAATGATATTAACATCAGGGCTTCAGCTTATAACGCTCTCTCTCAATGTGGAAGCCCGTTAGCATATCCCGTTTTGTTAAAGGCTGCCACTGAGGTTGGTTTCAGGTGGGAAGTTACTGGAGCCACTGCTTGTTTGATTACGTATGCAAAGTCGGTTGGACTGAATGGTGATATAAAAACAATGGATAAGATCTGCAGGCTGATTATTTCAAAATGCGACGATAATATTACAATTCAGAACAAGACGGCCGCGCTCGCTATCTATGTGAGTTTTCACGGTATCAACGCGATGCCTGATATTATGAAAGCAGCTGCTCATTCAAACATTAAGTTCAGGAATGCAGCTATTCGTATGTCACTTAATATCCCGGAACCTGAAGTTATTAAAAAATGGATTGAATATTTCCCAAAAGCAACCCGGGAAGCAAAACCGGAAATAATAAACATGCTGGGAACAAGATCAGATAAGGTTGCGCTTCCTCTTATAACAGCCGCTTTGTCAGATCAGGATTTGAATGTAAGAAGGGAAGCCGCTGTGGCTGTTGTTAAGATAAACGGAAGCAAATCGCTGACAGCATTGGTAGATTACATGATGAAATTCAGCAATGAATCTGATCAGGAGGCTGCAAAGTCAGCTCTGATGACTATATGCAGCAGTGATAATATTTCACTTCTGGTGCCTATCCTGAACGGAGGAACTTCAGCTGCCAGGAAGAGTACGATTGAACTTCTGGCCTGGAATAAAGGGAATGATTATTTCAAAGAGGTACTTCCATTTACGTCTTCCCCTGACGAATCTTTAAAAAAAGCTTCAATGAAGGCTCTTGCCAGTCTTGCGGGCCCATCTGATCAGACAAAACTGATAGAACTCCTTTCAGTTACTGATAATCAGGATTATATAGGTGATATCCAAACCGCTATTGCGTTGGCTGCATCCAAAATTGCTGATCCTGAAAAGAGATCATCAGCACTGCTTAAAGCCATGGAAGGCAAGATTCAAAAGGAAAAAATTATTCCGGTCCTTGCAATAACGGGTGGGCAAGAAGCGCTAAAAGCTGTTATGAAAGAATTTGAAAATGGAAATGCCGATATCCGTGACATTTGTTTTAAGACTCTTTTAGGCTGGAACAACTATTCGACATCTTCAGCACTATATGAGATTGTTGCCTCGGGAAACAAAACTTTTGAAGCACCTGCTTTTGAAGAATATGTTAGTCGGATAAAATCGTCAGGATTAGCTGATGAACAAAAATTGCTTCTTTTACGGAAGATCATGCCATTTGCTTTGAGCTCTGATCGGAAAAATGAAATCATTACTGAAATAGGTAACCTTAAGACCTATCAGTCTCTTTATTGTATTGCTAACTATCTTGATGATGCTTCAACTTCAGCTGCGGCAGCCAAAGCTGCCATGATAATCGCTCTTCCTTCTAAAGATTCAAAAGCAGGTTTGTATGGAGATCTTGTAAAAAAGATTCTGATTAAAGCTGCAGATAAACTGGTGGGGCAGGAGACTGCTTACAATAAAGAGGTGATAAACAAATATTTAGCAGGTATGCCTGCAGACGAAGGATTTAAGTCGATGTTTAACGGGAAAGATCTTTCAGGGTGGCAGGGACTTGTTGAAAACCCTGTTGCAAGAGCAAAGATGAAACCGGCCGAACTCGCAAAAAAACAGGTCGAGGCAAATAAAAAAGTATCGGGCAACTGGAGTGTTAAAGATGACTGTATATGGTTTAATGGGGCAGGTGATAATCTTTGTTCTATTAAGGAATATGGCGATTTTGAAATGCTGGTTGATTGGAAAATCACAAAGAAAGGTGACAGTGGGATTTATCTGAGAGGTTCACCTCAGGTTCAGATATGGGATACTTCGAGAGTAGAGGTGGGTGCACAGGTAGGTTCAGGCGGACTTTACAATAACCAGGTAGGCACTGCCAAGCCTCTCAAGGTAGCTGATAATCCAGTAGGCGATTGGAATAGTTTCAGAATTGTAATGATTGGTGCGAAGGTCTCAGTATGGCTAAATGGCGAGCTGGTTGTTGATAATGTCACTTTGGAAAACTATTGGGATCGTAATATCCCCATATTCCCAAAAGGGCCCATCGAACTTCAGGCTCATGGTACTGATTTGGCATTCAGGGATATATATGTAAGGGAAATAAGTGAAAAGGAATATAATCTTACTCCGGAAGAAAGATCTGAGGGATTTGTGGCACTTTTCAACGGATCAAATCTGAATGGCTGGGTGGGAGATACAATCGCTTATGGTGTTAAAGACGGATTGATAGTTACAATTCCATCCAGGGGGAATATAGGTAATCTATATGCAGAGAAAGAATATTCTGATTTTAATTTCCGGTTTGAATTTCAGCTGACACCTGCTGCTAATAACGGTGTGGGAATTCGAGCCCCGCTTACTGGTGATGCAGCTTATGTGGGTATGGAGCTTCAGATCCTCGATGACACCTCTCCTGAATATGCAACTTTGCAACCATATCAGTATCATGGATCCGTATATGGTGTGATTCCTTCCAGAAGGGGATACCAGAAGCCGGTTGGAGACTGGAATTATGAAGAGATCATTGCCAGAGGGACACAGATTAAGATTATTCTTAATGGGACAACTATTGTTGATGGTGATATTGTCGGTCCACGCGATAATGGAACAATGGATCACAAGGACCACCCGGGATTAAAAAATAAATCCGGACATATCGGCTTTTTGGGTCATGGATCACTCGTGAAATTCAGAAATATCCGGGTTAAAGAGCTATCAGAATAAGTTTTATGGCCCCATGGACGCTTCGCCCCCGAAAACCAAACAAGAACGCAGAGACCTTTACGGTTTATGAATTTATAATAATAAATGAAAACTAAACATCTAATATGAAAAATATATATTGTTTATTATTTTCACTTATCTCATTATCAGTAAGTTCGCAAGTAAACCCCCCCGCACCTTTTGGCCCGGTACCGTCAGAAAGACAACTTGCATGGCATGAAATGGAGTATTATATGTTTGTCCATTTCACGGTTAATACCTTTACTGACAAGGAGTGGGGCTTTGGCGATGAAAGCGAGTCAGTGTTCAATCCAATTGAACTCGATTGCAGGCAATGGGCAGAAGTTGCAAGAGACGCAGGTATGAAAGGCATTATAATTACTGCTAAACACCACGATGGTTTTTGTCTGTGGCCATCAAAATTTACAAAACATTCTGTTAAAAACTCCATCTGGAAAGATGGCAAAGGGGATGTTATAAAAGAACTTCGTGCAGCCTGTAATGAATTTGGTCTGAAGCTTGGAGTTTATCTCTCGCCATGGGACAGGAACAGTTCATTCTATGGAACTCCTGAATACCTGACCTATTACCGGAACCAACTCAGAGAACTTCTTACTGATTACGGCGATATTTTTGAAGTATGGTTCGATGGAGCAAACGGAGGAGACGGATTTTATGGCGGAGCAAAAGAAACGCGTAAAATTGATAATAAAACTTATTATGACTGGTCAAACACTCAGAAGATAGTACGTGAACTTCAGCCATCTGCGGTTATGTTCAGCGATGCCGGGCCGGATATACGCTGGGTTGGAAATGAAAGCGGAATGGGCAGCCTGACTAACTGGTGCCTTCTTAAAAAAGATGAAATGTACCCGGGAGGCGACTTTGCTAAAATTCTTGGAGAAGGTCACGAAGACGGTAACTATTGGGTTCCGGCTGAAGTTGATGTTTCGATTCGTCCAGGATGGTTCTATCATTCCAATCAGGATTCACTTGTAAGGTCCCCTCTAAACCTGATGGAACTTTATTATTCTTCAGTTGGACGGAACAGCAATCTTCTTCTGAATGTTCCACCGGACAGGAAAGGGCTTCTGCACGAAAACGATGTCAAATCCCTACTGGCTTTCAGGCAATTACTGAAAAAAGAATTCGAATCTGATCTGGCAAGGGGAAAAGAAGCAACTGCTTTATCTTGCAGGGGAAAAGGATATGAGGCTTCAAATGTAAATGACGGAAATAAGGAAACTTACTGGACCACAAATGATTCACAGACAACGGGCGACATAATTATCAATCTAGGCGCTGAAACGGAAGTTAACAGAATTGTTCTTCAGGAGTACATCAGACTTGGACAAAGGGTTCAGGAATATAAGGTTTCAGCATTTAATGGCGGTGACTGGAAACCATTAATTGAAGGCACAACTATAGGATACAAAGTAATCAGGAAATTTCCTGTTATAAAAGCATCTAAAATAAAAATAGCTATCACTAAATCCAAAGCTTGTCCGGTAATTTCAAATGTTGAATTATACCGGTCGCCGGGGAATTGATGAAATGAAGGGGAGAAGACACTGAGGAACCCAAAGAAAGAAAATTATTCTACATGGAACATCCTTGCAACTTTAACTGCTGCAGTAACTCTTTTTGTAAGACCTGACCAGTTTTTCTTGAGGACATGATCTTTTGTGATCAGATTTGAACCTATTCCGACACATGTTACTCCTGCATTGAACCATTCTGTTAAATTTTCAAGAGTGGGTTCAACTCCACCTGTTGGCATTATACTTGTCCATGGACATGGCCCTTTAACAGCCCTGACAAAATCAGGCCCGCCAACAGATGAACCAGGGAATATCTTAACAAGCTCGGCACCAAGTTCTTCCGCATAATTGATCTCTGAAAGAGTTCCACAACCAGGGATCCAAAGTACTTTCCTACGGTTACTTACTTTTGCCATTTCAGGATTAAGTACCGGAGACACTATGAAATTAGCACCCAACTGTATATATAATGAAGCTGTCCCTGCGTCGACTATTGACCCGGCACCCATTACTAATCCAGGAACCTCTTTTTCAGCCCATTTATTGAGATCACTGAATAATTCATGTGCAAAGTCGCCGCGGTTGGTGAATTCAAATACTTTGATTCCTCCGTCATAACAGGCTTTGATAACACTTCTGCATATTCCTGGATCTTTATGATAAAAGATAGGCACAATGCCTGCTTCCCTCATCTTAAGAATGACGTCTATTCTTGTAAATCGTGCCATAGCTTCTTATGTTTATACAAATGTATTTAAATTAAGATTAAATGCAAAGTTCATAAAGTTCATAAAGTCCATAAAGTCCATAAAGTTCAGTATCTTCCAGCTTCTGGTTAGCGGCTTATGGCTTTTGACTTTTGACTTTTAACTTTTTACTTTTTACTTTTTACTTTTTGACTTTTGACTTCTATAATAATTATCTTAGCAACTCAATCTTAGAGCATGGCCTTAAACTACATCTGGATTGGATTTTTCGTCATTGGGTTTGTTGTTGCGCTTGGACAATTGATCTTTGCAGGAAATACTCAGATATTCAATGACCTTGTAAATTCAGTCTTTGCTAATGCCAAGACAGGTTTCGAAGTTTCATTGGGTTTAACAGGAGCTCTAACTTTATGGATGGGACTTTTGAAGGTTGGAGAAAAGGGTGGAGTAATTGCCCTGATGGGACGATTTATTGGTCCTCTGTTTGAAAAACTTTTTCCGGGTTTACCAAAAGGCCATCCTGCCTATGGATCGATTATGCTTAACATATCGGCCAATATGCTGGGGCTTGATAACGCTGCAACACCGGTTGGTCTTAAAGCAATGAAGGAGATGCAGGAGGTTAACCCTAAAAAAGATACAGCCTCTAATGCTCAGATAATGTTTCTCGTTCTCAATGCTGCAGGCCTGACAATTCTTCCTATAAGTATTATCGTATACAGAACTCAGCTTGGCGCGGTAAATCCTGCCGACATATTCATACCAATACTTATTTCGACCTTTGCTGCTTCTCTTACAGGGATGATAAGTGTTGCTATAATTCAGAAGATCAATCTATTTGATAAAGTTATACTCGCATATCTGGGTGGGCTTTCTGCCATTATTATCGGAATAATAATATATTTCAGCCGGCTTCCAAAAGAAGAAATTTCTACTATTTCTACGCTGACAGCAAATTTTCTTCTCATGTCAGTGATTATTCTCTTTATTGTACTGGCTTTTATAAAAAAAGTTAATGTTTACGATGCTTTTATAGAGGGAGCTAAGGAAGGATTTAATACATCCATCAGGATAATACCCTTTCTTGTAGCGATGCTCGTAGCTATCGGAGTTTTCAGAGCATCTGGGGCAATGGATTTTGTTATTTCTGGCATTACAAAGTTTTTTTCATGGATGGGGGTTGATACCCAGTTCACAGGTGCCCTTCCTGTTGCCTTCATGAAACCACTTTCCGGAACAGGGGCAAGAGGGTTGATGATCGATGCAATGAAGACTCATGGAGCTGATTCATTTATCGGACGATTGTCGTGCACTATGCAGGGAACAACAGATACGACTTTTTATATTATAGCAGTTTATTTTGGTTCAGTGGGAATAAAAAACACAAGATATTCAATAGGTTGTGGGTTACTGGCTGATCTTGTGGGTTTTACAACAGCAATATTTGTAGCATATCTCTTTTTTACATAAACCTGGTTCATGAATGTTTTGCTAAAATCATCATTAGTAGGAATCAGCATTATTGCTATAATTGTTCTTACTTCCAGATTAAAATTAAAGGCATTTATTGCCCTTTTTCTTGTCTCACTTTTCCTTGCATTTACTACCCTGCCTCCAAATCTGATTGTCAGTACAATTAAGGAAGGATTCGGAAATACTATGGCATCCATTGGATTTCTGATTATTCTTGGAGCAATCATTGGTATTACTCTTGATAAAACCGGGGGGACAATAAGTATTGCAAACTATATTCTTTCTAAAACAGGTGAGAATAAAAGCGCCCTGGCACTTGGCATTACAGGCTTTATTACAGGGTTGCCTATTTTTTGTGATTCAGGATTTATTATATTGAGCGGATTAGCTAAATCTTTCAGTGCCAAATCGAAGATTGCCATGCCTATTATGGCAACTGTTCTGGCAACTTCACTTTATTCGGTGCATTGTCTTATTCCCCCACACCCCGGAGCTCTGGCCGCAGCAGGTGTGATAAAAGTAAATATAGGATATCTGATAATTATTGGAATTATTTTTGCGATACCCGGGGCAATTGCAGCATTTTTCTGGTCAAAAATGATGTCAGCAGGAAAAGATTATTCACCATCCACCACAATTGAAATTGTCAGGGTATCACAAACTGATCTTCCATCTACTGTGATGTCATTTCTTCCGATAGTTGTTCCTCTGTTCCTTATAACTGCAAAGTCACTTCTTAATCTTGTAGATAAAGGTGGCCAGACTGTTTTATCAAAAATATTCTTTTTCCCCGGGGAACCGATTTTTGCATTAGCCATTGGTGCAGTACTCGCAATGTTCCTGATAAAGAACAAAACCATTGCATCGATGAATTCGATTTTTGAAATTGCAATCGAAAAGGCCGGACCGATACTTATCGTTACAGCCGCAGGCGGAATGTTTGGTATGGTTATAAAATCTACAGGAACGGGAGAGGCCGTTGGTAAGATTCTTGCAGGAACGAACATTGGTATTATCGTACCATTTCTGATAGCAGTCGTAATGAAAACTGCTCAGGGCTCATCCACAGTAGCTATCATTACAACAGCATCTTTCATATCACCTATGTTATCGTTACTTGGTTTGGATTCCGAATGGGGAAGATTACTTACAATGCTGGCAATGGGTGCCGGTTCGATGATCATTTCTCATGCTAACGATTCTTATTTTTGGGTAGTCTCGAATTTTTCTGAGGTAGATTCTTCTACAACTCTAAAAGTCTATTCCTCTTCAACATTAATAATGGGAATTGTCGTTTTTGCATGCGTATGGATTACATCAATAATAATTTTGTAGTTTATACTGATTATATCCGGGTGCTGACACAAATGAAAAACGAGAAAATAAATTACAGAACAATCGCCGGGCAAATCTTTCTTGCAGGTGTCGAAAGTGTATTGCCCACCAGACTGATAACAAGTATAATGTCATTGAATGATAATTGTCTCAAGATTGGTGATCTTGACTTTCCGCTGGCCACAATTGAAAATATATATGTAATCGGTGCCGGAAAAGCAAGTGCTATGATGGGAGCTGAAGTAGAGAAGATACTTGGTAACCGGATTACCGAAGGACATATTGCCGTAAAATATGGATATTCCTGTAAATTGAAATATATTGAGGTTACTGAAGCCGGTCATCCGGTACCTGATGAAAATGGATTCAAGGCTACAGGGGAATTACTTAAAATTGCTGAGTTGGCGAATTGTAACGATCTTGTAATATGTTTAATATCAGGTGGCGGCTCTTCTCTGTTACCTGATATCCCTGAAGGGTGCTTGCCTGAGGATATGATGAAACTGAATGCTCTTCTGATAAACAGCGGAGCTTGTATAAGTGAGATTAATGCAGTTCGTAAACATTTGTCAGCTATCAAGGGCGGGCAGCTTGCAAGAGTCGTCTACCCGGCCACTCTTGTGAATCTTATTTTATCGGATGTACCAGGCGATCCTTTTGACGTAATCGCTTCGGGGCCCACTGTTCCTGATCCAACGACATATCTGCAGGCATTAACCGTTCTGGCGACATTTGGATTAACCCGTTCGGTACCCCGTGGAGTAATGACTTTTTTAAAAGAAGGAGCCACTGGAAAGAAGCCGGAAACCCCAAAACAGGATGATCCTGTTTTTGATAAAACGTTTAATATCCTTGTCGGTTCCAACAGAATGGCGCTTGAAGCGGCAAAAAGCAAAGCATTGGAATTCAATATTAATGCAGTTATAATTGATGATAAGTTACAAGGGGATACATCCACGGTTTCTGATTATTTATTTGAAACTTCTCTGAGATTTAAAGATGATAAGGATGAAGTGAAGCCAGTCTGCCTTTTATTTGGCGGGGAAACAACGGTTAAAATGACAGGAAAAGGGATGGGTGGAAGAAACCAGCATTTAGCATTGCTGTCTGCATTTCTGCTGAAAAATAATCCGGGGATAACAATTTTGTCAGCCGGAACTGATGGTAATGACGGCTCGAGTGATGTCGCAGGAGCTGTAGTTGATTCAGATACAATACCTTTAGCAGTTTCAAAAAATGTTGATCCTGAAAAATATCTCCGCGAATTCGATTCATTCCATTTCTTCAAAAAAACAGGAGGTCATATTATCACCGGTCCAACAATGACGAATGTGATGGATATTATTGTTGCAATAGTTGAATAGTAAAAAATTAATATCCAGCAGATTACGCTGATCAGCGCAGATCAAATTGCGGCTATCTGCGTGATCAGCGGGAAATAGAAATTGAGGGACTATGTTTATATAAGCATATAAAAGTAATGATAGAATTTATTGAAAGAACTACTTTTGTTATTATATCTAAAAAACACTTTTAACTATGAAACAACCAACACTGTTCTTCATTATTTTCTTAAGTTTGATTTCGTGTAACCAACCATCAAAACAAATCACAGAGAATGAAAAAAGAACTGCTGCACAAATTGTTGACTCATCTGATATGACTAATAATTTCTATGATAATGTTGAAACTTATCCACTTCCTGTAAAGGATCTGTATATCGAAGGTGAAATAGCCAATCCGGGAAAGGTTGATTTTACCGGTCTTCCCTTGCACTCAGTAATCGTTAAAGAAACTCTGCTCGACAGTGCCGGCAGCGACAGGTTTGTCGGCGCTTACAGATATGATGGTTATTCACTTTTTGATATTCTCGATAAAAGGATACTAAAGAAGGCAAACTTCAGTGAATTTAAACCTATTATCGATTTATTAATAGTAATTGAAAATGATAAAGGTGAAAAAGTGGCATTTAGCTGGGGTGAAATTTATTATCCTAATAACCTGCATAAGATATTGATTGCCACTGGTGTGTCAAGAATAGTACCTTCTAAGACTAAAGAGTTGTGGCCACTTCCTGCTGAAAGCAAGATTGTGGCTGGGAGTGATCTGGTAACTGAACGGAATATCTCTTCTCCTGTAAAGATTACTGTTAAGTCCTATCCACACTCTTTTAGCGTTCAGCAGGGCATGACACCGATGTATTCATCCGGTATCGATGTTTTCAGTTCTGTTAAACAGGTTGGAAAAACAGAAATCATACCTGGAAACCTTAATGAGGCAACTTTTAATACAATCTTTTATGGCAGGGGCAAAGGTATTCACAGCACTACTCCATTTAAAGGTGTTCTGCTAAAAGACCTGCTTATAAAGTATTATCCTGTGACCAGGGAAAATCTGAAATCCGGAATTATTTGTATTGCAGGAAAGGATGGCTACAGGAGTGCAGTCTCATATTCTGAACTCTTCAACCGGAATGATCAGCAGGAATTTATGCTGATCAAAACCAAAGCCCTGGAAGACGGAGGTCTTTTCAGAATATTTGCCGCTTCGGATTTTTTCTCCGACAGGGCAATTAAATCAGTAAGCGAAATACATTTGGATATTATTAAATAAAATTACAAATCATGAAAGAAAAATTAGCAGTTCTCTTATTCAGTTTGGCATTACTTTCCATTAGCTATGGAAGTACGTTATCAGGACAAAAAACTCAGGTTACAGGAACTCCAAAACAAGCTCCTGTTGCAGACAATGGAATGATGATAGTGGCGAAGTTGGCTGTTAAGCCTGAAAAGGTAAAAGCCTTCACGGAAGCCGCTAAGGAGATTATTGAAAAATCAAATAAAGAGCCCGGGTGTAAATCTTATCAGCTTTATCAGGATCCCTACGATAATACGAAGTTTGTTTTTGTTGAAGAGTATAAAAATCAGGCGGCAGTTGATGCTCATTTTGCCAGTGATTATTTCAAGGCGTTTGGTCCTAAGATCGGTGATCTGGTTGCAGAACCGGCTAAGATTAAAATACTAACGGTGGCAAAAGAGGAAGCAAAATAATTTGTTATTTTCCGGGTTAGATTGGTAGTATATTAGTCCTTGATTTGAGCCACGCCATGGCGTGGCATTACTCAGATCATACAATCAGGTTTTTATTATATTTGTTCTTCGCCGAATCTTTGAACCTAATACTTATATAATGAAGGCCCTGGTACTTGAAAAATATAATGAATTTGTTTACAGGGATGTTCCGGACCCTGTTATAAGAAGTGATGAAGTACTTATCAGAGTAATGGCCTGTGGTATCTGTGGATCTGATGTACACGGAATGGATGGCAGCACCGGACGGAGAATACCTCCAATGATAATGGGACATGAGGCGTCAGGGATTATCGTAAACACCGGAAATGATGTAATTGGATGGAAATCAGGAGACAGGGTAACTTTCGATTCAACGATTTATCCCCTTGATGACTGGTTTACTCTCGAAGGGATGTATAATCTGAGCGACAACCGTGAGGTAGTGGGTGTGTCACCGGGAACATATAAAAGAGATGGAGCATTCGCTGAATTTATTGCAGTTCCTCAGCATATTCTTTACAGAGTTCCTGAAAAGGTCTCTTTTGAAGAGGCTGCAATGGTAGAGGCAGTAGCTGTTGCTCTTCATTCGATTAATATTTCAGGTGTCAGAACAGGTGATAAGTGCGTCGTTATAGGGACTGGAATGATCGGAATCTTTATTCTGAAGCTTCTTAAGATTTCGGGAGCTTCAATGATTATTGCGATTGATCTTAATCCTGAACGTCTTGAAAAAGCCAGGAAAGCAGGAGCAGATCATGCATTCATTTCAACAGACGGGAATCTTACTGAAAAAATAATTGCAATTACAAACAACAGAGGCGCAGATATCTCTTTTGAAGCTGTCGGTAAAAGCGAATCTGTGAATATCGCTATTGATATTCTCCGGAAGGGAGGAAAAAGTGTATTGGTTGGAAATATATCTCCCACAATTAATTTTCCTCTTCAAAAAGTTGTTACCCGCGAATTAAAAGTATTTGGAAGCTGCGCAAACAGGGGTGAATATGAAACGGTCCTTGATCTGCTGGAAACAGGTAAGATTCGTGTCGATGATCAGATCTCAGCCGTTGTCCCTCTGTCGGAAGGAGCCTTATGGTTTGAGAAATTATACAAAAAGGAAGATGGCCTTAATAAGGTTATCCTTGTTCCTTAGAATTGAGGATTTCGGTCCCGATAGCTATCGGGTTTTGATTGCGGATTAATATTAGAAACCAATGCGAAATCTGATATCCGATTTCCGAAATATTTAAGACTATGGCAGAGAGAATTTACAATATTTCAATTGCCGGATGCAGCAGAGCAGCGCATTTGCATGCTAAAGCAATAAAAAGCATTCCAAATGCACGACTAGCAGGGGTATGGAACAGAACAACAGCAAAAGCAAAAGATTTTGCCAAACAATATAATACGCTTGCTTACCCGGATATTTCAAATATGGTGGCAGATAATAAATCCGATCTGGTAATTGTTTGTACTGCACATCCTTATCATAAACAACCTGCCGTTGAGGCGGCTTCAGCAGGTGCTAATGTACTGGTCGAGAAACCGCTTGCTTCCAATCTCCGCGATTGTGACGAAATCATCGAAGCCTGTAATAATAGCAATGTAAAACTTGGAGTAATTAGTCAGCGGAGATGGTACGAACCGGTAAAAAGGGTTAAGCTGGCTATTGAACTAGGCAAGATAGGGAGACCATTACTTGCCGAGGTAAATATGCTGGGATGGCGCGATAAAGCTTATTATGCTTCTGATGAATGGAGAGGAAAGTGGAAAACAGAAGGTGGAGGAGTACTTGTTAACCAGTCTCCGCATCAGCTTGATATCCTCTTATGGTATATGGGCGAAATTGATGAAGTCTATGGCATCTGGAGGAATCTGAATCACCCTTATATAGAGGTGGATGATACAGCAGCAGCAATAGTTAAATTCAAAAGTGGCGCAATCGGAAATATTCTGGTAAGCAACTCTCAAAAGCCGGGTCTTTACGGTAAGGTACATGTGCATGGAGAAAATGGTGCATCAATAGGTGTGCAAACCGATGGAGGAGCCATGTTTATCGCAGGCACTACAGGTGTTGCAGAACCACCTGTTAATGATCTGTGGACCATTCCGGGCGAAGAAAACTTGTTAAAAAAATGGACTATTGAAGATATTGAAACTTTTAATAGCTGTGATCCTACAGTCAGGTATATGCAATACCAGATTGAAGATTTTCTTCTCTCTATAGGCAATGGAACTAAACCTTCGGTGACAGGAGAAGATGGTCGCAGAACAGTAGAGCTGTTCACTGCAATCTATCGATCCTCCCGTGATAATATACCAGTCAGATTTCCCCTGAAACCCGAACCAATTAGTAGTAAATAGTATGTAGTAAACAATAAGAAGCAAGAAGTTCAAAATCGAACGAAATGAAAAAGCACCCAGCACCAAATTCAATATAAACCTTTAACTATCATTCTATGCCTCTAGTCATTGTCATTCTTGGAATCTGCCTTCTGCTTTTCCTCATACTTGTTCTTAAATTCAATTCATTTTTATCGTTTGTAATCGTTTCACTTGCTGTGGGACTGGCAGAAGGAATGAACCTGAATAGTGCTGTTGTTTCGTTAGAAAATGGTATTGGCAGTACTATGGGTTCACTGGTACTGATACTTGGATTTGGTTCAATGCTTGGAAAAATGGTGTCTGAGAGCGGTGCAGCACAAAGGATAACATCGCGCCTGATAGATGCATTAGGCATTAAACATATTCAAATGGCCATGATGCTGACAGGTTTCATAGTTGGTATTTCACTGTTCTTTGATGTTGGATTCTTTATTATGATTCCTCTCGTGTTTACAGTAGCAGCCACAACAGGACTACCATTACTATATGTGGGTTTACCTATACTTGCTGCACTGTCCGTGACTCATGGGTTCCTTCCTCCGCATCCTGCTCCTACAGCAATTGTCACGCTTTTTCATGCAGATCTTGGAAAGACATTGATCTATGGTATCATTGCAGCGGTTCCTGCAATAATTATTTCCGGACCTATCCTGTCAAAAGTTCTAAGCAGAATAGAGGCTAAACCATTGCAGGAATTTATAAATCAGAAAGTTATGACAGATGAAGAGATGCCTGGTTTTTGGGTCAGTTTCTTTTCTTCACTTCTGCCCGTTATCCTGATCACCATTTCTACGGTTGCCGGATTTCTGTTACCCGAAGATAACGGAGTAAGAAGAATCCTGGGATATATCGGAAACCCGGTAATAGCCATGCTTATTGCAGTTATGTTTTCTATTTATACCCTTGGGCTCGCCAGAGGCAGAAAAATAACTGATATCATGAATTCCCTTGCACACTCAGTAACAACTATCACAATGATTATGTTGCTGATAGCCGGAGCAGGTGCTCTGAAACAGGTTCTGGTAGATAGCGGTGTAAGTAAATATATTGGCGTAATGCTGAGCCATTCATCTCTCTCACCACTGTTCCTGGGATGGCTGATCGCGACAATTCTCCGGTTTTGTGTCGGATCAGCTACAGTGGCTGGTATTACTACTGCAGGAATAGTTTTGCCATTGGTTTCCGGCGGATTAGTGAACCCTGAATTAATGGTACTTGCAATTGGTGCGGGAAGCCTAATGTTTGGCCATGTAAATGACGGTGGATTCTGGCTCTTCAAGGAATACTTCAATCTAAGTATTAAAGATACCCTGAAAACATGGAGCGTGATGGAAACATCAATAGGAATAACCGGATTGCTGGGAGTTTTAGCTCTAAGTCTTTTTATAAAGTGACCTGTAAGTCGGAAGTTATAACTTCTTCGGACTTTAGGATTAGGACAGATAAGTTATTTAATTATTTCTAATAAATTTAAACATCAGAAAACAGGCTAATTAACCTGATACTTAATTTCAATGAAGAAAATATTTTCTTTGGTTTCTTTATTGCTTGTGGTTTTTACTCTTAAAGCTCAGGACGGAGCACCTTTACTCACTAATTTTAAAGAAAGCAGTGAGATTGAGAACCAAAACTGGGCTGTCTGTCAGGATGACAAGAATGTTATGCTATTTGCCAACAGACGAGGAATTCTCACATTTGATGGTCAGAGCTGGAATTTCATCCCTATACCCACTATACCATATTCTCTTAAATATAATCCCGCAGAGAGGAAAGTTTATGTCGGCGGTGAAAACAATTACGGTTATCTCTCACGTGATGATAAAGGAATTTATGAATATTATTCAATTTCAGGGGATTCCTCCTCAATTGGATTAATATCCAGGATAATTTATACTGATTCTACAATATATTTTTATGGAGATCAAACCATAAGCAGGCATAATATAAAATCCGGAAAACTTGAGCTTCGACTCCGGCAAAAAGAAAACAAACCTTTTACCGGGATGTTTATCACTCCTAAAAACACTTTCATAAATGTATTATCAGAGGGTCTTTACAGGCTGGAAAGTGATACATTATTTCCGATAGTGACGGGTTATCTTCTAAAAGATGAAGAGATTCTTTTCAGCCTTCCATACAGTAATAATCTCGTTTTGCTTGGAAAAAGCAACGGTAACCTATCTCTTTTTGACGGCATAAAATTCTATGAGTACCAGATTAAGGATGAAGGTTATCTGCGGGAAAATATTCTTTCTGAAGGAATATCTATTTCAGATAGCCTGTATGCATTTTCGACACTTGATGGCGGGGCGCTGGTAATTGAAAAGAAAACCGGTAATCTGAAATACGCCATTAATTATGTAAATGGCTTACCTGATGATGAGGTTTTTGCACTAGGGGTCGATAACAATCATGGCTTATGGCTTTCCCATCAGTACGGACTTACCCGGGCCGACCTAAGGCTTCCGGTTGCCAATTTTAGTATATATCCCGGACTGAAAGGTAATCTTATTGCCTCACTCTGGCATAATAATGAATTATATGTTGCTACAAGTGAGGGTGTTTATTATCTTAAAGAAGTTAAAAATTATACTGAGGTCGAGGTTCTGGTAACTAATAAAGTTACTTCCGTGTCTCCTGGTAAAGCACCTATCAGGAACCTTTCTGGTCAGCTGCAGAACCAGGAGCCACAGAAAACAAGAAAAAGCATCTTTAGTCAGATATTTGGTAAGAAAGCTGTTACTCCTGTAGCACCTGTGACTCCTGTTGCTCGGGAACAGAAGCAATCGTTAATTGGTTTGCCCCAGATAAAACTTCCCGAACCGAAATATTTCAAAAAGGTTGCAGGGAGGCTCAAATCAATTAACTATATCTATAAGAAAATTGATGGTTTGAATGAAAAGTGCAAACAAATAGTCTCCGCCGGTAATGAAATTCTGGCATCTACAAATAAAGGTCTGTTCATTATTTCCGGTCATCAGGCCAAATCAATAGGAAATCCCGGGTATATCAATTATATAAGTGCAAAAGCGAAAGATAATAAGTACTTTGTTGCCACTTCAGAAGGCTTTTTTTATGTTGACAGGGATAAAGATAATAACTGGAAAGCAGTTTATCCCGATAAAACAATCGCTCGTTCAATCTATTCAATTGTATCAACTGATGAGAATACTGTCTGGGCAGGGAGTGATGAAATGGCATTCAGAATAAATCTCATCAATGGAATACCTTCCGGGAATCCTGCAACATATACTATTAAGAATGATTTGCCTCAAAGATATATCATTGAATATGTTAATGATACAGTATTTCTTTTCACTTTATCGAAGGTAAGATATTATAATCCTGCCAGTGATTCTTTCGTTGAATATAAAAAGGAATTTCTAAATAATAGTGCCAAGGTAAAATTTGTTTTTTCCCAGCCTGATGTTCCATGGATAAAGAGTGAAGATGAATGGAATAATATCAGTTTAGCAGGAAATATTAACAATAATGACAAAGCTATTCTGAAAATCTTTGATAATCTTAATTCAATATATACTGACAACAACAATATCTGGGTAGTGAGTGGAGATAATATGCTCTTCAGAATTGTACGTAACAAAATAACTTCAATTAAACCTGAAGTTGGTCTGTTTCTCAGAAGCATATCTGATGCAAAAGGCTTGTATTTCAGACTTTCTGATATTGTTTTCGGGAGTGGGGACAATACTGTTTATTTTGACGTGGTGGCTCCGGGTTATCTCAAGCAGAATTCGACTCAATATCAGTATATTGTTGATAAAGAAATGAAAGAATGGTCGAAGTGGTCGTACACGAATACAATAACCCTGATGATAAAATCTGGTAAATATTCACTTCTGGTAAGGGCGAAAGATATATGGGGAAATATAAGTGATCCAAAAGTAGTTGGGTTTACTATTGAAACGCCATTTACCCAGACCACATTTTTTTATATAATCATTCTGTGCGCTGTATTCATATCTATAATAGGCATAATATGGTTCAGGGAAAGACAACTTAAAAAAGACAAAAGGATCCTCGAGATGAGGGTAAAAGAACGGACTGCCCAGATTGAGGCACAGAAGCAGGAGATCACATCGAGCATTGAATACGCAAGCAGAATTCAGATGGCAATGCTGCCTGAAGATGAGCATATAAGGGAAACATTTTCAGACTATTTCATTATATTCAATCCCAGGGATATTGTTAGTGGTGATTTTTACTGGATAGGCGAAGATGAGGAGCATTTTTTCTTTACTGTTGCTGATTGCACCGGTCATGGCGTTCCGGGGGCATTTATGAGCACGCTTGGAATATCATCTCTCGATGAGATAATCGCCAATAATACTGCTCTTAAGGCAAATACCGTATTGAATCTGCTGCGTGAGAAGATCAAGACATCGCTTCATCAGACAGGGAAACAGGGAGAGGCCAATGATGGTATGGATGTAGCTTTCTGTATGCTTCATAAGAACAAAAGAATCCTCGAATTTTCAGGAGCATATAATCCGCTTTTCATTTTTCAGAATGGAGAGTTCAGGGAATACCGGGCCGACAGAATGCCGATAGGAATCTATTACGGTGAGAAAGAGTCATTCACAAATTATGAGATTAATGTTCAAAAAGGTGATACGATCTACATTTTTTCAGATGGCTTTGCCGACCAATTTGGTGGTACTAAAGGATCAAAATATATGAAATATAATCTTAAAAAACTTTTATTGGAGATCTGCCACAAACCCATGGCTGAACAAAAGAGTATCCTGGAATATGAATTTGAAAAGTGGAAAGGTTCCTTCAATCAGATCGACGATGTTACTATAATGGGTATCAGAATCTAAAATGTTCCTAGCTTTGCCGCCAAAGCTTTAGCGAAGGCAGGTTTCCCTTCTAGCATTCATCCTACATTTCCTATTAAACATAATACATATTTCCCTTTTCGTCTTTTTTGAATTATTCAATATCTTTATATCTTAAACTTAAACAGGTATGAAAATAAAATTTATAGGCGCTGCAAGGGAAGTAACCGGTAGTAAACATCTCATAATAACTGAATCAGGTAAAAAAATCCTTCTTGATTGCGGTATGTTTCAGGGAAAGGGCCTGGAAACCGACAGCCTGAACAGGGATCTTATGTTTGATCCTTCCCAGATTGATCACATCATTCTTACTCATGCCCATATCGATCATGCCGGATTGATACCATATGCTTACAAACTGGGTTTCCGCGGATCAGTAATTTGTACAAACGGAACCCGCGACCTGTGCGCAATAATGCTTGCGGATTCTGCTTTCATTCAGGAACATGATACAATTACTTTCAATAAACGAAGGGTCAAAAAAGGACTCCCTCAGGTGACACCTATTTATACACAAGCTGATGCAACAGCATGCATGGGTCTCTTCATAGGGGTGCCGAACGAGATGAAATTCAGAATAGATGATAACATAAAAGTTAAGTTCACAAGTACCGGGCACATGCTTGGCAGCGGAGTAGCCAACATTGAAATAACCGAAAACGGGAAAATTAGAAAAATAGCATATACCGGAGATATAGGCCGACCGGTTGATCAGATTCTTGCGCCTCCACTACCTTTTCCCCAGGCTGATATTCTTATTACCGAATCAACTTATGGCGACAGATTGCATGATGACTCAATAATAGCTGAAGAAGAACTTTTAAACGTAGTAGTGAATACTTGTGTAACAAAGGGTGGTAAGCTTATTATTCCTGCTTTTAGTGTCGGTCGTACCCAGGAAATTGTGTTCTCACTCAATAACTTCTTCAACGCTGGAAGGTTACCAAAAATTGACATTTTTGTGGATAGTCCTCTTGCAGTAAACGCAACGGCAGTATTCAGGATGCATCCTGAATGTTTTAATAAAAATTTCAGTGATGTTCTGGAGAAGGATCCTGATCCATTCGGTTTTGACAATCTATACTACATCAATAAGGTAGAGGATTCAAAAAAACTCAATGATCATAAAAATCCATGCGTAATCATATCTGCCTCAGGCATGATGGAGGCAGGACGTGTAAAACATCATCTTGCAAATAATATTTCAGATCCTAAAAACACTATTCTTATTGTTGGTTATTGTGCGCCAACCACTCTCGGTGCCAGAATAGGAAGAGGAGATAAAGAAGTTTCTATATTTGGAATTATTCATCCGGTAAAGGCAGAAGTGAAAAAGATAGAATCATTCAGTGGTCATGGTGATTATAAGGAAATGATAAGCTTCATAAGCTGCCAGGATAAAAGCGCCCTTTCAAAAGTTTTTATAGTTCATGGTGAGTATGAAACTCAGAAAAAATATGTTTCTAGGCTCCTAACTGAAGGTTTTAAGAATATTGAGATACCAGCAAAAGGACAGGAATTCGAAATATAATTATCTAGATTTAAGAACTTATATACTCGAGAGAGGTGTTTAAGCCCCCTTTATGGGGGTTGGGGGACAAATTATTGTATATATTTCCTCAATTCTTTTCTCACTGTCTTCCATTCAGGGAATACTTCTGATAACAGCTTATAAAACTGAGGGCCATGGTTATGATGCTTAAGATGACAGAGCTCATGTATAATAACGTATTCAATATAGAGATCCGAAAGCTTTATAAGCTCAGTACTTAACGTTATTATTCCTTTATTTGAACAGCTTCCCCATCTTCTTTTCATAGTTCTGATAACAAGGCCAGTCGGCTTAAAGCTCTGATTCTCATTTTCTCTTAGAACTTTATTAAATGATTCTGGAAAATATCTCAAGGCCTCATTTTTATACCCCCTGTAAAGCAACTGTTTTATAGCGATGGGATCATCTGTTTTTTCTGTTCCCAATGCAATTATGCTTTCATAAAACCTGACATATGGTTTTTCCGACTTTTCAATTTTAAGTACAGATTGATTTCCGTGAAAAAGATGAGTCTCTCCTGTAATATATGTTTTGCTGACCGAACTATGATCGAGTTTTCTGTAATTGTCTCGATGTTTAATGATCCAGCTGTACTTCTCATTTACAATCCTGCTTATGGTTTTAAATGAAGTCAGATATGGTACCCTCACAATCACTGATGAATCGGGAAGCACACTTATTCCAATTGATCGTCTTCTTGAATATATGACTTTGAATTCTATATCATCAATTCTGTGAATTTTTTCCTCTTTTAACATTAATTCATTTAATACGGTTAGTTAATTTCTGAAAATGTTCGAAAGGTGTATCGCTTATTTTCCAGGTATCTTAAAATTGAGTCGAGATGAAAGTAAAGCTTGTCTTTTCTTCTTGGGTCTGTCCCCGGATGAATCAGTATGATATTTTTATTCCTGTAAGGATTTTCTGATTGAGATTGTAAAGCAGACAGATAATATGTCAGGCTTGCTGTTCCGTCCATTGTACATTCGTTTGTCGAATAATCGGCAAAGTCATCATGATAAACTGCAAGCCTGGTCTGGAACTGAGCATATTCATCTTTCTTTGACAGGTAAATATATTTAAGTGAATTGAATATTGCCGGATAGACCGGTCCGTCAACCAGCCCTCCGTAAACCTGACCACCTTTAACAACATAGGAGGAATGTGAATTGGAAGGGAAATCGCCATTTTCAGGAAGTCCCACAATCATACTTGTGCCCCATGGATTACAGCCAAAAAGCCAGTCCCGGTGAGCTGCTTCCAGTTCGGCAAATGAATTGTCTCCGGTAATTTCAGCATAAAGATGTGCTTGTGTTACTATGGCAGCAATGAGATTATTTGAACACCAGATAAAGGGAATACCAACATGGAACGGGTTTCTTTCAGCTTTAATTTCGGTGAGTTCGAGCCCCTTTTTCATGTAGCCGGCAAACTCATTTTCATTTTGCTTTTTCTGTTGCCTAGCCACTGCAATATGTCCCATATTTACAAATGGATACCACTGATAATGATGCGCGGTATCAGCTCCAATCCAGGGTGTGACTATCTCTTTTCGTCCGAATTCCAATGAATAGTCTAAGTACTTCGATTCTTTTGTCAGGTTGTACAATTCAATTGCGGCAAGTTCCATATCATCAACCCAGTTATCTTCCTCATAAAAGTAGGGAGCTGTTCCCGGTGCGGTCTGGCATACTCCCGGGTTTTCAAGTCCAAAGCTGAAAGCGGAAATTGCCCTGTTCAGAAGTAATTTGGAAAACTCAGGATCAAAGTTATTATAGACTTCAGCTCCCTTTGCAAAGGCAGAAGAAAATTTACCTGCTGTAGAAGCTATTCCTGTTGTCCTGTTTTGATATTTAAATAACCCCTGAGGTTTCCCGGTACAAAAATAGACAGGTCTTTCCCTTCCTTTTCCATAATTTGCAGTATCCTGATCAGGAAGTCTGAAACCTATATGATCGCGGTCGTCAGCTATCTGGTTATACATTATTCCTGGTTCCGGATTCATTTTAAGGAGCCAGTCCAGGCCCCATCTGATCTCATTGAGAATATCTGGCAGTCCGTCTGAACCCGGAAGTCCATTTGAAAGGTATTTATCGTCGAAAGCAGCAGGATTCTCTGAATATGCAAAAAGCATCTGGTAGGTTGCATTGGCCGATGTTGTCACGTATTGCAGGTAATCCGCCGCATCATGCCATCCACCTGTAACATTTATATGAGCTGAGTCGCCTGGTTTACCGTAAATCTCATAACCGTCGTGGGTATGACATGAATCTTTAATATATGGATTATATCCGCATCGTTGCTGTCTCATATAGTTAAGAAGAAAATCAGCAGTTCCGTCATATACATCACCGGCAATGCGAAATTCAGGAGAGACATCTTTTCCAGCAATAATTCTGTAGACTCCGCTTTTATTAAGGTCAGTGAACGGGAGGCGGTAACAGCCTTGAAACGGATCCAGGGCTTTAGTTTTGATGACTTTATGAAAAGTCATTACAGTTTTGCCTGAGATGGCATCTACTACTTTAAAAGAATTAAGGTTTAAAGACTTCTTGCTTAATAACACTGCGACTTTGAGATCATTATTCCTGTAGCCAAGCTGGTTGATCCTGATCCATTCGTCCTGATCGCTTCCATAGGATTGTGTGTTGAATAATGCGCATAAAACTAATGATATACAAACATATTTCATATCAGAGTTGCGGTTATTTGCAGGAATGCAATTTAATAAAAAATGAATGAAAATTTACTGTGTCACAATCCAGTTTAAAATGAATTCTTTAAATGTTAAATTGTTGGTTGCAGGATGTTGAAAAATAAAAAAAACATAATTCTTTGGAATAACATGAAGTTCAGAATTGTCTAATAGTGATAATTCGGAATCAGCAACTTCTTTTAGAAATAAGAATTAACATGCAACATCTAATTAACTATATAAGATTTAATTAAATTACATATTACCCGGACTAAATATGGTCAACAAATTATTCCCAATAATTTCTATTGACCATTTCTTGAAAGGTTAGCAGGCTAGTAGGTTAGATCAAAAATCAGACACGGGTAATATTAACGGGCGGCAGTTCTACTGCTGCCCGTTTCTTTTGAAATCCATTGCATTCAGCTGGTTTATTCCTTTTTAATAGTTATAACTGTGATTTCGGGTGGCATCCAAATTCTGAATGGCATAGCTGAAGATCCAAGCCCCCTGTTGACATATTGAAACTGATTACCCTGGGTATACAGACCATTCCAGTGAGGATAGAAATATTTTGAAGGGCTCCGTCGGAAATTCTTTGTGATTATACCCATCTGCATGCCATGAGTGTGACCCGACAAAGTAATATTTATATCGGTTTTTCCTGTAACATCCTCAGTCCATTGAGTTGGGTCGTGACTTAGAAGTATTTTAAGGTCAACACTATCTAGTCCTGAGATCGCATTATTCAGATCACCATGAATAATATGAGGAAACCGCCCTTTAGTGAGTATCCCGATGAGAGCGATTCTTGCTTTGCCTATATTGATTATCTTAAATTCATCATTAAGAACCTGATATCCTGAGGATTTGATCTGGTTATTCATTATCAATACATTATTTTCCCGGTCTGCCTCAGTGAAAAAAGGGTCATAGGTTCCTGCATCATGGTTACCTAAAATTGCATAATTGCCATACCTGCTCGTTGCTTTAGAAAGTATGGTATCATCTCTCTCAAATTCTCTCCATCCATAGTCAATAAAATCACCTGTATTCAGAATCAGATCAGGTTTAAGGATGTTAATATCATACATAACCTTTTGCAGCAACTTCTTGTGATTATAAAAACAGGGGAGATGCATGTCAGATAATTGAACGATTTTCAAACCATCAAGATCATTGCTTAATCCTTTGATTTTAATAGTGACCTCTTCAGTTTTGAAATTAAATCTCCCATGAAATGTACTCAAGCCGATAACAATAAGGATAATTGTCATTATTGTCAAACCGGCATTTGTCAATATTCTTATGTGATCACCCTTTCTTATCCTTAATAATCTGCCTGTAAAATGTAAAATGTCCAGAATAACCCTTGGAATAACAATGGCGACTATCAATCCTGTCAGATTCATCATTAACCAGACATGCCGGGGACTATCATAAAAGCTCCTGAATGATACCACTTCAATAAAGGTGATCCAGAGTGCAAGACTAAGGATGACATGAATAACAATTGAAAGGAAATATTTTGCCTTTGAAATATGGTAGAAATGTTCCCGCAGAACCACCACGGTAAGGATCTCTGTAATGATCAGAATAATCAATAATCCCATAAATTAAAAAAATAAGGGGGTAAAAGTACTGAAATATTAGTTAACCTTGTTATTCTTAAATTCGCGATGAAAAATTGATAAATATAAAGCAGTAATATTGTAAATTGATTCATTGATTTTCGAGCGACTTGGTCTGGATTATTCAATAGTATTGATTGATAAATAATTATTTAAAATAATATGACAGAAGTTAATTTTTATGACCCGCTTTTCATTCCTGATTCAAAACTGACCTATTCAGTTATCTCAGCTAAATATAAAAACAGATGGATATTTGTCAGGCATCAAAAGCGTTCTACATGGGAGATAGCCGGAGGTCATATTGAAACAGGGGAGAACTCATATGAAGCTGCAGGAAGGGAACTAATGGAAGAGACAGGCGCAATCAGATTCAGTCTCGATTGTATTGCCACATACTCTGTTACAATGAATGGCGAGAATGGATGGGGAAGGCTTTATATTGCAAAAGTATTTGAAATTGGTCCGATACCTGACATCTCCGAAATTGCTGAAATGAAACTATCTGATCATCTTCCGGAAAATCTTACACATCCTGATATACAGCCACATTTGTTTAATAAGACAGTCGAGTATTTAAAGATCAATAAAATTCATTAACCACAAAGTACACAATGGGCTTATTTGCCCCAGGGGGCCCGTATTTTTAGATATACTCGAAACTCACCTTCTTAAGCCATTTTTCCTCAAGCAATCGTGCGATTCTTTTTACAACAGTCCGCCTTATTTCAAGATCCACAGGAAGGTTGGGGTCCTGGTGTGCAATATTAATTCTCGTACCTATGATAAAGTGAATTTCATCACTCTCCATAATCAGTCTCACGATCTTATCTGCCGGTCCCTTGCCAAGCTTAACACTGTTATTATAGGTTTTAAGGATCTCATTTACCTTCTGAAGAGTGAGTATGCCCTCGGTCACAAGATCAATGCCTTCCAGGAAGCTTTCAGGCGGAAGCTCGGGATCTTCAAATATTAATTCATCAATTATAGTCCTGTTCAATTCCCTTGCGATTATATCTGCAGTTGTACCACCACAGAGAATCACTTTACCCTTATATGCCATGACTTTTGCAGCCAGTTCTTTATCTTTATCCTTTTCATACGGAGGGCCGGTGCAGATTATAAGCTTCCTGGGCTCACGAAAGTAAATTGTTGCACAACTTATATCATCGCGGGCTTTATAGTTGTCGTTTTTATGAGCCATCGTGACTATTTTCCCTGCAAGCATGATTGCTGAAATGGATGATTCGCTCGTAACAAGAGATGCTGCATAAGTTGATATATTTTCCCTTTCCCAGCCGAAGGGAAACTGCTCACTGCCCATTCCGCTCTGAGAAACGCCGTCTGAACAGAAGATTATTCTGTCTTCCTTCTCAGGCATAAATGAGCATGTTTTAAGCACTTTGCCGGAGTTTTTGCCTTTCTCAAGCAAAACCTTTTTCCAGGAGGGATCGAATATCTGGTTGCCTCTTAAAATTACACATGACGGATTGTCATATTCCAGAATAGTTGCTTTTCCGCTGTTCTCGATATCTACTATTGTGAAAGTTGAGTAGCTGATTTTTCTCTCACTGCATACCGGCAGTGTATTCATTATAATTTCAGCAATACGGTCAACCTCTTTATGCTCCCGGGTAAAATTAATCGCCATAGTGGCTGTAAGAGTGGCCAGAATATTTGCTTTCACACCATGTCCCATGCCGTCTGAAAGAACAGCAATTACCCTGTCTTCTTCTTTTATATACCTATAAAGAAATACATCACCACTAATCCGTTCACCATCGTAGTTCCTTTGCTGACTGTTTACCTCTATAAAAAAATTCCTGTTCACGTAAGATTATTTCGGTTTAATACTCTTATTCATTTTTTTTGATTTGTATGACTCTATTATAGAGTTAAGCATCTGTTCTGTTTCTGATGCGCCTTCTCCAAGCAGGAATCCTATCTTCTGAACCATTTCTAGGTTTTTATCAATCACTTCGCTAACCCTGTTGGTTACCTCTTCACCTTGTACTTCAGGCGAATAAAGGTCGCGTATTATGGCTCCGCAAATCTTATTCTTCCTTATTGGAAAAATTGAGATATTCAGCATCTTATCTTCAAAATGGACATCTTTACTTAAAACCGGTTCATCTTCCTTAAGAACAAAAGAGAACATATTATATACATTGAAGGGGATCAGTGTTTTAATATCAGCACCTGTCAATCCGGGAATTACATCCGATATTGCCTTTGCATCTTCTCCAATTATATTGATAAAGCTCTGATTGGAATGAAGTATTTTAAGATTGCTATCAACGATTACCACTCCGGTGGGGAGCTTCTCGAGCATATTATTCATCATATCGGATGCACTCTGGGCAATCTCTTTTTCCCTTCGGGCAAGTTCTTCTGATTCTTTAAGTGCCTTTTTTGTCTCTGCCAGTTTCCTGTTTGTTTGCCTCAGAGTCTCAATATATTCCTGCTTATTGCGCAGGTTAAAGGTATGGCACATTTCAGGAACTGCGAGTCCTTTCGCAACTGTTGACGCAAAATCACGGCATGAGAGGTAGCCACATGCACCACAGTTAATCTCTTCATCCGGACTATCTTTACCAATTATTTTAAGTACTTCTGCTATAGCTTCTTCAGGTGGTTCCGGAATCCTCTGATCATCGGGTGTAAAGTTTCTTGAAAAATCCAGTTTTGACCATTTTTCCATATTTTTCTGCCAGAGTGCTTTATCAAGCTGGCCCACCCTCTTTTCAGCGTATCTGCTTACAAGTGCTCTTCTCCTGAATCGTTCATTATGATGCTGCATACCCGGGCCAAGCAGGCATCCATGGCAAAAGAAGAGGTTAAAATGATGCTGTAACGTATCGATATATTTATCAAAATCATTTATTGCTTCAAGCACTTCTTCTTTTCCTGAAGCCGTTATAACCCTGCTTGAAACCATGTCACGCTTTATCCCGCCAGCCTGGATGATCCCCGGAGGCAAAGGATAAAGAGCTCCCCAGTTTCCGTGAGGCGGATCAAAATCTGACATTTTAACCAGTCTCTCCTGAATCTTGAATTCATCAAAAAGTTCCCTTAACTCCACAAATGTCAGGACCCCGTCGACAAGATTCCCTGATTCATAAATAAAGGCTTCGTCTTTTGCATCAATACATGGGCCGATCTGGACCGTGACTACTTCTGGTCCATATAACTTTTTTACAACCATTGCAGTGGCAATGATAGGAGAGACCAACGGAGCCAGATTGGGAACAAGCTCGGGGTGAAATTTCTCGACAAGTTTTACTATTGAAGGACAGTTTGCAGTTATCAGATATTTGCCTTCAGCTTTTAAGAATAGTTTTGCATAAGCCGCAGCAATAAGATCAACTCCGAATGAATCCTCATGAACATAGTCAAAACCAAGAGAACGGATCATTGCAACGAATTTCCGGTAATCAGTTATATCATCAAACTCCGATGCAATGCTTGGCTCAATAAGGGCAGCGGTTTTCCTTCCGGATGATAAGAGTTTCTTAACATCTTCCTTTGAATCGCGGAATTCTATTGCATGAGGCGTACATGAGACATAACATAATCCGCATCCTATGCACCTGTTGGGAAGAATATAAGGATGCGCCTTCTGTGGTTTGACTTCAATGGCATTTACAGGACATACCCGAACGCAGGAATATGAATTTCTGCATTTGTCATCATTTATATAAAGAACAGGTTTTCTATTTGTCATACTAACCAATATAAGTGACTGGAGTTTTGCCCCCCATCCCCCCTAAAGGGGGGTTAATCCTCAGGGCGTAAATATAATTACTTAAATTGCACAGAATTAGTCCCCCTTTAGGGGGAAGTCCCGCTTGAGCGGGATAGGGGGCCTCTATAACCCGCTGCTTCTTTCTGTTATAGTTCTTGATTTTCACCTTTCACCCCCTTAACTTTAGGCACTCCAAACTTTAGCTCACTCCAAACTCTTCTTAAACTAATCCGGCAAATTCTTTTTCCAGTATCTTCTCTATTTTTGAAAGAGTAACTCCTTCAAGCGCAACTCCGTTTATAATCATATTGGGTCCGTTACTGCAAAGACCCATACAACGTGCTCCTTTGAAAACTACCTTGTCATCCAGGTGATTTTTCCTGAGATATTCTCTGATATACATTACAACATCTTTATTTCCTCTGGAAAAACAGGAACTTCCAAGACATATTTGCATCTCAATTCTCTGAGCCATTTTCCTTCTGTTCAAGAATAAACAACGACATCAAAAGTAATAATTATTTCCGAGTAGTCATAAGCCTGGATAAATCCTGAATTCCATGTTTTAACCATAACATTTCTTCCTATAGTACTATAATGCTCTCAATTTAATTTAGATTAATATTTTCAAGTTCTATTCTAAATAGCTAATAATAAGCGTAATATAAAAAGGAAATTATCTGATAAACTTAAATATTTATTGTTAATAAATTAACATTGTTTATTTATTAACAATAAAATAAATTATATTTGTCTCAAAATACTATACTTTATATTATCAGAATGAGTACTGAACTGGATATAATTCTGAGAAAATACAAACAGGGTAAAAGGGAGGATCTTATTCCATTGCTACAGGAAATACAGGATGATCTTGGATACCTTTCTGAAGAAGCTATTGTAAAAACAGGGAGTTTCCTTGGACTGAGTACAACAAAAATCTATGGCCTCGCCACGTTTTACGACAGATTCAGGTTTATCCCTTCGGGAAAGATTCAGATAAGGATATGTCATGGAACATCATGCTTCCTAAACGGTTCACAATCAATCATTAATAAAATAAAAGAAGAGACAGGGGTAAACCCGGGACAGACGACCAGGGATGGAAATTTCAGTTATGAGATTGTATCATGCATGGGTGGTTGTTGTAACGGGCCGGTGATAAATGTTAACGGTCAATACCACACACATATAAAAGCTGAGCAGCTTCCGGAACTGATTAAAAAACTAAAGTACATAATTGAAAACGATTAATCTGGGTAAAGATTTCCAATGGAAGATTTGAAAACATTCCTGATTGATAAGGTTCTTTTGTATGAATCCGATTCATTGTCAGCTGAAACAGAGAAGGTTTTGCAGAAGGTGAGGCGTGAAAAAACGGATAAGCCTGTAATCTTTGTCTCTTCCGGCACAAGCAGCGTTATTGCAGGATCAGAAAAAACATGTTCTGCAATCGAAACATACATAAAGGAAAATGAGCCATCAGCAGGATTGGTACATGTTGGATGTACCGGCCCGGCTTCTTATGAACCGCTAGTATGTATTCAGATCCCCGGGAAAAATAAGCTGTTCTTCAGAAATATAACTGAAGAGAAAGTAGAACCTCTTTTAAATGGCGTATTTCATAATGATATAAATGAAGATGACCTTGCCGGTCAGACAGGCACCAAAGGATTTGAATTATGGTCGGGGATTCCTTTTATGGATGAACTGCCATTTTTTTCAAAACAGAAAAGAGTCGTACTTGGAAACTGCGGGTGCTACGATCCTGAAAGCATTGAAGAATATATCGCACGGGGGGGCTACCGGGCCTATATCAAAGCTATAAGACATTACACATTTGAAGAGGTATGTGATATTATTGAAAGGAGCGGGCTGAGAGGAAGGAGCGGAGGAGGTTATCTGACAGGGTTAAAATGGAAGCATGCTCTAAATACAACATCAAATGCACGATATCTTATTTGTAATGCTAAAGAGAGCGACCCCGGTGCTTTTACCGACAGAACAATCCTTGAAAGTGATCCGCATCGGTTAATTGAAGGAATTACAATTGCTTCCTATGCAATAGGAGCTTCCAATGCTATTATTTTTATGCGCTCGGGCTCGGATCATGCAAAAGACAGGCTTCAGAAAGCTATCGACAAAGCCAGGGATTATGGGTTATTCGGGCATAATATTTTCTCAAGTGGCTATAATCTGGATATCATAATCCGGATCGAGCCCGGAGCATTTGTTTGCGGTGAAGAAACTGCCCTGATAAACACTCTCGAAGGAAAAAGGGGTATGCCTCAGCTGAAACCACCTTACCCGACTACCGCAGGATTATTCGGAAAACCGACTGTTATCAACAACGTTGAGACTCTTATGAATGTTCCTCTTATAATGCAAAACGGTCCCGAATGGTTCCGGACACTGGGAACAGAAAAAAGTCCGGGAACCAAAGTATTTGCACTTGCAGGGAAAGGTCGTTTGTCGGGTGTGGTAGAAGTCGAAATGGGAACTACTATCAGGACGATTCTTGAAGATATCGCTGATGGAATAAGAGAAGGTAAAGAATTTAAAGCCATACAGCTCGGAGGAGCATCAGGTTCATTTATTACTAGTGAAAACCTCGATATAGCAATTGATTATGAGGAACTTAAAGAAAAGGGCATTGGAATGGGGGCTGGCGGATTCGTTATAATCGATGAGAACACCTGCATGGTTGACCTTGTACGATATTATATGGAGTTCATCCGCAATGAAAGTTGTGGCAAATGTATTCCCTGCCGTGAAGGGACCGGCAGAATGCTCGAAATCCTTGAAAGCGTAATAAGGAAACCTTTGAATGAAGAATCGGGAACAACCCTCGAGAGGTTTAAAGGTGTCATGCAACTCGAAACGATAGCATCGGTAATGAAGGACACCTCACTATGCGGACTTGGACAGACAGCTCCAAATCCGTTCATAAGCGCTCTTAAAAACTTCAGGGATGAGTTTGAAGAACATATATTTGACAGGAAATGCCGTGCCAACATCTGCAGAGGTCTCAGGACATTTTCCATTGATGTGGATAAGTGTACAGGATGTACAGCATGCGCAGCCAGATGTCCGGTCAATGCGATTTACGGAACGCGACTGCAGCCATTTTTTATAGTTGAAGAGAAATGTATCGGATGTGGTATCTGTTTCGATATTTGTAAGTTCAGTGCAATAAACGTTAAATAGCTTTTATGCTTTTTACAATACAGGTAAATAATAAAAAGATCAAGGCCGAAAAGGGTGAAACAATCCTTTCAGCTCTTAATCGCAACGGAATTATTATACCGACCCTCTGCAGGATGAAAGAGTTCACTCCCACCGGTGCCTGCAGAATGTGTGTTGTTGAGGTTGAAGGACGTGACCGGCTGGTTACAGCCTGTTCGCAGCCTGTAGAGGAATGGATGAAAATTAAAACTCATTCCCCCAGAGTCATCACTGCCCGTAAAACTATTGTTGAACTTTTATTATCTAACCATCCCGATGATTGTCTTTACTGCGACAGGAATCTTAATTGTGAGCTACAGCGACTTTCTGAAGAGCTGAATATCAGGGAAAGGCGTATTAGAGGCAGAAAAATAAAACCACGTCTCGACCAGTCAAGCCCTGCTATAATAAGAGAACTTTCAAAATGTATTCTCTGCGGACGATGTGTTAGAGTTTGCGAAGAGGTAATTACAGCAACATCACTTGATTTTATTAATAAAGGAAGAGAGACTCATGTTGGTGCAGCCATGGACCGGGACTTTAACTTTTCAAGCTGTATTCATTGTGGCCAGTGTGTTCTGGTTTGTCCTACAGGTGCGCTTCATGAAAAACACAATATCACGGAAGTACAGGAATACCTGAATAAACCTGAGATAGTAAAGGTTATTCAGTATTCTTCAATGGTGGTATATGGAATTGCCGAAGAACTTGGGATGAGATATACCAGGGAATTTGATAAGATTTTGAATACCATTCTTAGGAAAATAGGTTTTGATAAGGTTTACAAAACAGGATCAGGCACTGATGTTTGTATAACTGAAGTCGTCGATCAGCTCTCCGGAAGGATTGAAAATAAGGCAGATAGCCCTTTGTATATCTCAGCATGTCCTGCATGGGTCAAATATGCAGAACAATTTATTCCCTCACTTATTCCCCAGCTTTCGACAGTAAAATCCCCACAGCAAATAGCGGGAGTACTTATAAAGACCCTGGTAGCAGATCAGCTGCGTGTAAAGCCGGAGGAGATCTTTTCAGTATCTGCAACTCCATGTATGGCAATGAAATTTGAAGCCCGTCGCGACGGGATGATGAGGAAAGGTATCAGTGATGTTGATTCCGTACTGACTGTGAGGGAGCTTGCAAGACTTATCAGGTTATATGGTATTGACACTTCAAACATTGAACATGAACCTGCTGATGAACCTATGTCAGGTAGAAGCTCAGCAGCCATTTTGGCTGAAGTATCGGGAGGTCTGGCAGAAGGTATTATCCGATCATATCATTATCAGAAAATGAAGAAAGAACCCGATAAGCAGATTTTTAAAAAGCTGAGATCGGCAGGGACTTTCAGGGAATTATCAATAATGATAGGCGAGAATGAAGTTAAAGTTGCAGTTGTAGATGGTCTCACTGGCCTCGAAAAGCTAAAAGCATCCATTGCATCGGGTAAGAAGTATGACCTTATTGAAGTTATGACATGTCAGGGCGGATGTGTACATGGAGCCGGTTTATCCTTTAATACTTCAAAGGAAGAAATCAGGAACAGGTCAAAACTGGTTTACCAGTCTGATGATACTGAAGCAATAAATCTTCCATGTAAATCGCCCTCTCTCATTAATTTATATGAGAAGCTTATAAAGGAAAATTCTGATATAGCAGATAAAAAGATATTCTATACTCACTTTGAGAAAAGAAATGTATTATTATAATTCACAATACGATTTAATATGTTGGTCTACACTATAAAGGAGCTATGCCGGACATGCTATACCTGCGTCAGGGAATGCCCTGCCAAAGCCATCCGGATTGTGGGAGGCCAGGCCGAGGTAATAGTCGATAGATGTATAGCCTGTGGCAATTGTACAAAAGTATGCAGTCAGGGAGCAAAAGTATTTCTTAATACAACCGACAGGGTAATAAAGCTTCTGGAAACCGGCTCAAAAGTTGCAGCTATTATTGCTCCGAGTTTTCCTGCCGAGTTCGCCGATATATCCGATCATCATATTCTTGTTGGCATGGTTAAGGCTCTTGGTTTTGAATTAGTGGCAGAAGTCTCATTTGGCGCCGACCTCGTTGCTGACAGGTATAAGAAGCTTGTTTCGGAGGAGAAAAATTTCTATATTTCATCTGATTGCCCTTCCATTGTCAACTATGTCAAATTCTATCACCCTGCACTCGTAGATAACCTGGCTCCTGTTGTCTCTCCCATGGTGGCTATGAGCAGAGTTGTCCGGGAAAAATATGGAAAGGAGACAAAAATTGTATTTATTGGTCCGTGTATTGCAAAAAAGGCAGAAAGCAGTGAAATAGATGAGGCAATTACATTCACTGAATTAAGGGATATGATGGCCAACGGAGGCATCACTCCGGAAACCATAACACCGGTTGACTTTGATCCGCCTGTTGGCGGAAGGGGAGCAATTTTCCCTGTAGCACGAGGATTACTGCAAACGGCGAAGATAAGTGACAACGCAATAACTGGAAATATCATTGCTGCTGAAGGAAGAATAGATTTCCAGGGTGCTTTGAAGGAATTTGAAGCCGGACTGATTAAAAACCAGCATATGGAACTGCTTTGCTGTGAGGGATGTATAATGGGACCCGGGTTATCTAAAAATGGCAAGCAGTACAACAGACGTTCGTTGGTAAGTTCCTATGCCAACAGTAAAATGAAGAATATCGATTCAGAGAACTGGCAAAAATCATTTGACGAGTTTGCTGAGTTGGATCTGTCAATAAGGCATAAACAGGAAGATCCCTGGATAGAGACTCTGAATGAGAATGATGTGAACGACATTCTTATCAAGATGGGTAAGAAGACCAAGAAGGATCAGCTTGATTGCGGTGCCTGTGGTTATGAAAGCTGTGTAGAGCACGCTATTGCCATTAAAAAGGGACTGGCTGAAGTTGAGATGTGTCTGCCTTATACTATTGAAAAGCTTCATAAATCAGTAAAGGATCTTGCATTATCAAATGAGAAGCTCTCATCAATGAAACAAGCTCTTAAGCAATCTGAAAAACTGGCTCATATGGGGCAGCTCTCCGCAGGCATAGCACATGAACTTAATAACCCGCTCGGAGTTGTGATAATGTACAGCAACATCCTCCTGGAAGAGTCAAAAATGGGAGATCCGGTAAGAGATGATCTTAAACTTATTGTTGACCAAGCCGGAAGATGTAAGAAAATTGTAGCCGGATTGCTGAATTTTGCCCGCAAGAACCAGGTAAACCATCAGATGGTAAGTATAAAAGACCTGGTGAATCATAGTCTTGAAAGTCTGATTATTCCTACAAGGGTTAAAATCAATATTGATGACAAAACAACTAATCCTGAAGCTATGCTCGATCAGGAGCAAATGATGCAGGTTCTTACAAACCTTATCAAGAATGCTTTTGACGCAATGCCGGCTGGAGGCGCTGTCAATATCAAGATGGAAGACACCCTGAGCGATGTAATAATTGTCATAAACGACACAGGTATTGGCATAAAAGAAGAAGACAGGGCTAAGATCTTTGAACCATTTTTTACTACTAAAAGCATAGGGAAGGGTACAGGTCTGGGATTAGCGACTGCATATGGAATTGTTAAAATGCATAAAGGACATATATCAGTTGATTCTAATAATGATCCTTCAAAAGGTGCAACAGGAACAAGTTTTAAGATTGTATTACCGAGACGGAAGGAGTAGTAACACAAAGGAAAGAAACAGGATGAAACAGAACCAAGCACACGGTACCAGGAAACAACGTTAATAAAATAATACGAATCATATTTAACATATAAACTGGTTGATTTAAAGAATTTTTAGTAATTTGTGGAAAGATGAAGAAGAGTGATATAACAATACTGGTGGCTGACGATGATCCGGATTACCTTTTTCAGACAGTATTTAATCTTGAAAAAGCAGGTTACAAGACTGTGGCTGTTGAGAGTCAGGCTGAGGCAGAATCGGTGATCGCAAAATTCAAGCCTAACTTGGCAATCTTTGACCTGATGATGGAAAGTGACGACAGTGGCTTCATCTTATGTTACAAGATAAAAAGAAAATACCCTGATGTACCTGTTATTCTGGCTACAGCAGTTTCTCATGAAACAGGATTATCCTTCAGCATTGATTCTGACCAGGAAAAGTCATGGATAAGAGCTGACAAATACCTTGAAAAAGGCATCAGACCGGAACAGCTCGATCAGGAGGTAATGAAATTATTAAAACTTTGAAATGGCTATTCTAAAAGTACTGGTTATTGATGATGAACCCGGGATACGATCTGGCGTATCCAGGATACTCAATAACTTTCACGTCACATATCCATTTATGGATGAGGATTATACTTTTGAAGTAACTGAAGCAGGAACCGGGGAGGATGGGATATCAATTCTTGAACGGGATATGCCGGACATTCTTTTACTTGATAACAAATTGCCGGGTATACAGGGAGTGGATGTACTTGAGTATATCAGGAAGCGAAATTATGATATTGTGGTTGCAATGATCACATCATATGCCTCCCTCGATGTGGCAATAAGAGCAACACGCGACGGCGCCATCGATTTTATTCCCAAGCCATTTACACCTCAGGAGCTGAAATCGAGTATTGAAAACATCACCAAACAGCAGTATCTTAAGAGGATAACACATAAGATGAAACAGGAGGGGAAAAAGATCAGATACCAGTTTCTTTCTGTGTTGTCGCATGAATTAAAAGCACCTTTAAATGCGTTGGAAGGTTATCTCAGGATGATGCAGGGCAAGCAGGCCGGAGAGCTGATCGACGATTATGCAATCCCCATAGAAAGATCTCTTCAGAGGATTCAGGGAATGAGAAATCTGATCCTGGATCTTCTTGATTTTTCAAAAATACGTCTTGAAAGGAAAGAGGAAAAGATCGAAGAGGTCAATCTTGCTGAAATTGCCTCGGCAGCTATCGTTACTGTTCAGCCCTATGCCATCCAAATGGATGTAAATATTAATCTCGATGTAAGGTCCAATGTTACTATTATGGCTGACCCGGGTGATATGGAAATCGTTTTTAATAATCTCATTTCGAACGCAGTTAAGTACAACAAAGTTGGAGGTAAAGCAGAAATTACAATAGATAGTTCTGAAAGCGAAGCAATTCTGATCATCTCGGATACAGGTATTGGAATAACTAAAAATGACACTGAGAATCTATTTGCTGAGTTCGTAAGGATTAAAAATGAAAAGACGAGGAATATCTCAGGAAGCGGCCTGGGATTATCTATCGTTAAGAAAGTAGTTGAATTATATCATGGAACAATTAAAGTTGACAGTACCCCCGATGTAGGTACAGTATTTACTATAAGATTACCAAAAAAACCGATAACCATTACCTGAAAAATATGACTAAACTACCGGGAAAAACCGTAGAAAGGCTGAGTGAATACAGAAGAACGCTTCTGGAATGCCTGAATGAAAAAAGAAATTTTATTTTTTCTCACGATCTGGCTGCACGTCTTCACATTACAGCCGTTCAGGTAAGACGCGACCTTATGTTGATCGGTTACTCAAGTGTTCTACGAAAAGGATATGATGTCAGGGAACTGATCGAAACAATCAGTAAGATAATCGACTCCGGAGAAAGCATGAATGTTGCTGTAATAGGGATCGGGAATCTTGGAAGAGCTGTAGCCGGATATTTTAAGGGGAAAAGATCAAAACTTAATCTCGTTGCATCATTCGATAGTGATCAGCAGAAAATTAATAAAGTAATTTCCGGGGTGAAATGCTATCCCTACAACAATATTGAAAGTATGATGAAGGAATTGGAGATCCGAATAGCAATTCTGACCGTTCCTCCGGATTTCGCCAGAGAGATTACTGAGGAGCTTGTGCGTTATGGAATAAAAGGTATTCTGAATTTTACAACCATTCCTTTAAATGTTCCCTCCGGAATCTACCTCGAGGAATATGATATGATTACTTCAATTGAAAAGGTTGCCTATTTTGTAAAAGAGAATAAAATTTAGGTTACAGGTTTAACATGAAGATCTTCAGAAGTTTTGAGGAGGCTAAAAATATTGTAAATCCGGTCGTTACAACCGGATCCTTCGACGGGGTACATATCGGACATAAGACCATACTTAACCGACTCAGGATGCTTGCCGAGAAATACCATGGCGAATCAGTACTGATCACTTTTGATCCCCATCCCAGAAAAGTTCTGTACCCCGATACTGCAGGAAAAGATCTGAAGCTTATTAATTCGCAGGAAGAAAAACTTGATCTGCTTGAGAAAGCCGGACTCGACAATGTCATAATTGTAGAATTCACAAGAGAGTTTTCAAAAGTCACCAGCGAGCAATTTGTAAGAGACTTCCTCCATGGCATGCTAAAAGCGAAAGTTGTTGTTGCAGGGTTTAACCATCATTTTGGATTTAATAAAGAAGGAGATTATAAACAACTCTGGGACTGGCAGGGAAAATACAACTTTGAAGCCGAAGAGATTCCGGAACAAGAGGTATACCATGAAACTGTGAGCTCTACAAGAATAAGGCAGGCCATAAGTGAAGGTTATATTCAGAGAGCAAATGCATACCTCGATCACTATTATATTATTAAGGGGCAACCTGAGGAATATCTGATGAAAGATACTCCTGATTTCCCTACTCTGGTGCAGATTCCGCTTACAGAAGAATGCAAAATTCTGCCTTCGCTCGGAATATATGCAGTTTCTGTTGAGTCGGGATTATCCAATTCAAAAGGAATGGCAATAATTCACAGGAGACAGGATAATATGTCAGAAGTTCTTCTGAATATTTTTGATGTGATGAACATTAATGTGCATGATAGAATCACACTTTCCTTCCATAAAAAGATACACGGGGCTATAGATTTCAGCGATAGCAAATCTTTGTCAAAAATCAATATTGCAATTGAGGAGATATCTGAACTGATTTATTAAATGCAATCGTTAAATAATGGCCGCATGTTGATTATCTTTGCATCTGGTTTAAGCCTCTCCCCAACCCCCCCAAGAGGGAGGGGCAAGAAATAACAGAATAACTGCTCCCCCTTCTCTCCTGGGAGAAGGGGGTCGGGGGGATGAGGCCAAAGATAAGCGAGAGAAGTTCAACCTTAATTTATTTAAGGAATGGCCGTTAGCTTTTTTATTGAAATTAAAATTTAAAATTAATGAAATTTTCACCTGAAAAATTAAGTATTCCCGATCAGCGAATGAAGCCATTCATTGATCCTGAAGAGATATGGAATCTTATAAATAACACGAAACCTGATAAGCAGAGAGTAAGAGATGTTATTGCTAAATCGCTTGATAAACAAAGGCTCACAATGGAGGAAACAGCAGTCCTCATCAACTCTGTAGGAACCGGTCTTGCCGATGAGATAAAACAGGGTGCCCGTGAATTAAAGGAAAAGGTATATGGAAACAGGATTGTGCTTTTTGCTCCTCTATATGTAGGGAACAGATGTGTAAACAATTGCCAGTATTGTGGATTCCGGGTTACAAATGCTGATGCAATCAGGAAGACACTCAGTGATAACGAAATTGTTAAGGAAGTTGAAGCTCTGGAGGATAATGGACAGAAAAGACTGATCCTGGTTTATGGTGAACATCCCGATTATTCCCCTGAATTTATTGCCCATACAGTTAAAATTGTTTATGGTGTAAAAAAAGGCCATGGGGAGATCAGGAGAGTGAACATAAATGCTGCCCCTCTGGATATTGAGGGATTCAGAACTGTTGGTGAATCAGGAATAGGCACTTATCAGGTATTTCAGGAAACTTATCATCCTGAAGCATATAAATGGTATCATCTGGGAGGTAAAAAGAGAGACTATGAATATCGCCTTACAGCTATCGACAGGGCGCAGGAAGCCGGAATTGATGATGTTGGAATAGGAGCCCTTTTCGGCCTTTACGACTGGAGATTTGAAGTAATGGGTCTTGTCCGTCATACGAATCATCTTGAGGCCTGTTACAATGTCGGCCCCCATACAATATCATTTCCACGAATCAAAGATGCCCTCAGCCTTAATATTGATGGCAAATATCAAACATCAGATGAGGATTTTAAGAAACTCGTTGCTATATTGAGACTTGCTGTTCCTTATACCGGATTGATTTTAACTGCAAGGGAGGCTCCGGATGTAAGGAGAGAGGCTATGCAATATGGTGTATCACAAATAGATGGCGGTACAAAACTCGAACTTGGTTCATATTCTGACACAAAAAATGAGAAGCAGAATCTTAATCGTGAACAATTTAAGATAAATGATGCCCGATCGCTGGCTGAAGTTATCGATGAGCTTCTGGAAAATGATTATCTGCCGTCATTCTGCACATCTTGTTACAGGATGGGACGCACGGGAGAGCATTTCATGGAGTTTTCTGTTCCGGGCTTCATTAAAAGATTCTGTACTCCAAACGCAATACTGACACTATCGGAATATATTTGCGATTATGCCCAGGGCGAAACTGTTGAAAAAGGATGGAAAGCAATTGATAAAAACCTGGAAAAACTTGAAAGCAGCGTAGCAGTAAGTACCAGGGAAAAGATTGAAAAAATTAAAGCTGGAGAGAGGGATCTCTATTTCTAAATTCAAAATTCAAATCTCAGAACTACAAATAAAAGTATACTGATATGATAAAAGTTCTAGGAATAAAAATCATCGACAGGATAAAAGAAGCCGGACTGACCCAGGGTATTTTATCGCGACATGCAAATGTAATAACGACCCGGTTAGGTTTCCATGAGGTTACCGATGAGGTCTGTAGCCGCGAAGCATACATCATTCTTCATCTTAACGGTGATCCGGCTGATACAGATAAACTTACCCTTGAATTGAAAACAATTGAGGGAATTGAAATCAGGGAAATGACATTCACATCGGATAAAGAAACCCTGAATATCGAATCCGATAAAAACAGCATTGAAATCCTTGGCATTCTTGTTGAAAGAAATCAGGCTGTGATTTTATCAGTCCAGAAACTTCTAACTGCCTATGGTTGCAATATCCGAACCCGCCTTGGAGTAAATGAAGTGTTTTTTGGTGAACCTGCAGGACTTATTATCCTGGAATTAAAAGGAGATGATAAACAAAAAATACTTCTTGAAAGAGACCTGAAAACCTTACATAAAGTTCATGTCAGGACAATGGTATTTTGAAAATAAGGTTGGCGTGTCTCTTAGAACCTCTTAACAGCTGTCCGTCCAATAAGATCATAATTCCGAGAAAAGAAAAGAACAATCTTAAATTCAGATTGTTCTTTTCTTTTTATTATCCGGTTCAGATTTGATTACAAGCTGTCGCCAAAATCAGCTTTGAACTTTGAAACAAGTTTTTCAGGCCAGTTTCCTATAGGTGCAAGCCTTCCTGTAAAGAATCTGAGCACAGGTGGTTCTTCAATAAACTTTATCCCGCCTACAAGTTCCCGGTTGTGATATAACCAGTTGAGTCTGTCGATGAGGTATTCAACCTGCGAAAGTGTAAATACCCGGCGTGGAAATGCAAGTCGCATGAGTTCCAGGTCGGCAAGAATGTCATTTCCCTGTTCATCACGTATGCTGCTCATTGTTCCGCGTTCCATCCCTCTCACTCCGGAGATTATATAAAATGCAGCTACCAGAGCTCCTGCAGGGTAGTCAGCCTGCGGAACATGAGATAGAAATTGCTTTGCATCAACGTGACATCCCAGCGCACCACCGGGCATAATAACAGGAATGCCAAGTTTGTCGAGTTCAATTGCAGCATAATTTATAAATGAAGGTGACTGTCCCACGACATCCTCTTCCAGAGTTTCATATAATCCGACTGTCATTGCTTCAATTTCTCTTATTGATATTCCTCCGTAGGTAAGAAATCCTTCATACAGAGGCACAAGGTCTTTCATCTTATTGTACAATTCAGTACTGTTGGTGCATATTGCCCCGCCACGTGATGAGCTTACTTTACGGCCTGAAAAATATACTATGTCGGACAGTTCGCACATCTGATTAAGAATGAATCCGATAGATTTCTCCTCAAAGCCTGCTTCCCGCTTCTGAATGAAATATGCATTTTCGCCAATAAGGCTCGCATCCAAAACAATAATTAATTTATACTTATCAGCGACTTTCCTGACATCCTTAAGATTTTCCATTGAGAATGGCTGACCTCCGATAAGGTTGGTTGAAGCTTCCATACGGATAAAGGGAATATTTGCAGGACCGGTCTTATTAATGAGTTCTTCAAGTCGGACAATATCAATGTTCCCTTTGAAAGGATGAGTGCTCTTAATCTTCATTGCCTCAGGAGTATAGAGTTCCACAACTTTACCTCCGTTAAGCTGAATATGAGCCAGTGTTGTCGTAAAATGATAATTCATTGGGATCACTGAACCTTTTTTGACAAAAGTCTGTGAAATGATATTCTCAGCTGCACGTCCTTGATGAACAGGCAATATGAGTTTTTTTCCAAAAACATCTAATACACTCTTCTGAAATTTGACAAAGCTCTGTGATCCCGCATAAGCATCGTCTGCTACGAACATTTTCGAGAGTTGTTCATCACTCATGGCATTAGTACCGCTGTCAGTAAGCATATCAAGAAAAATATCTTTAGTTCCCAGCAGGAAGGAGTTGTAGCCTGCTTCACCGATTGCCTCCAGGCGCCGTTCAACAGGAACAAGTTTCAAAGACTGTACAATGCGTACCTTATGCATTTCAAGCGGAATCTGTTTTCCATTGAAGAATTTTACAGTACCTTTTTTCTGAGTTTTTTCCATGATTATTATAAGTTGATTAAAATAGTTTAATAAAAAAGGCTTACCATTTCTGCGGTAAGCCTCATATCTTAAAAAGTGATTTGTCAACACTTATTTATCACAGGACTTACTTATATCAGTCTGCAATAATAATAATAATAAATACCAATATTTAATTTAATTATGCCCATTGCTTAATATCTGAGTTCAAACCTAATATATTTTTGTAAAAAAGCAAAGGAAAGTTGATTAAAAATATATAAATTGTTATCTGATACCGCAATTTCTAAACTAATTAGCTCTTCTTTCGTTATAATGTTTTGAATCGCCCCATTCACCATAAATAACCTCTGCATCAGCGAGGCTGACACGTGCCTCCAGACAACTCTGACAATCTTCAGCTGAATCGTCTGTGCAAGGTTTGTTATCATATAGTTTATAACTGTCGCGGTATTTACCAGGAGTAATATTAGGCATAAGGATATTTGCTCCAATCTTAACCGCTTTTTCCCTGCCAATTGCATCAATTGCCTGGAGTGCAGTTGCAGCGACAATATTTATATCCCTCATCATTATCCTGATTATGGCAATCATTTTAAGCGTGAGATCAAATCTTTCCTTCAGAGGCATCAGTTTTTCTGAATGTTCAATAAGCGGTGTATCGGCATGTTCAATATATGGACCCATACCACACATGTCGATATTGAATTTTTTCATGAACAGGAGGTCGCCGGCAAGGTCATCCATGGTCTGAAATGGTAACCCGATCATAACTCCCGTGCCCGTCTGATAACCAATGTCCTGGAGACTTTTCAGGCAATCGAGCCGGTGATTGAAATCGTGTTTTGAATCATTCGGATGGATCTTATTATAAAGGAGCTGGTTGGTGGATTCAACACGTAGAAGGTACCTGTGGGCACCAGCATCATACCATCTTTTATATACACCGGGTTCCTGTTCTCCTATCGATAATGTTACTCCCAGTTCACCATCAGAGAGTTCTTTGATCTTGTGAAGAAGGTTTTCAATTCTGTCTGTAACAAATGGGCTTTCAATCTCTCCCGATTGAAGGGCTATTGATCCGTACCGGTTTACGTAAGCGAAATTGGCAGCTGCAAGGATTTCTTCATCAGTGAGGTTGTACCTCGTTAAATTATTATTTCCTTTTCTTATCCCGCAGTATAGACAATCTTTACTACATATGTTGGAAAACTCAATTAATCCCCTGAACCATACTTTTTTGCCAATAAATTTTTCTTTGATTTCTGCAGATTTCCTGAAGAGAAGGTTCCGTTCTTCTCCTTGAGATTCTAAAAGTCTGATAATATCTGTTTTTGAAAATCGATCTTGTTCAAGCAGAGCTGTTATTGTATTGTTCATCTTATTTATAATCGGTCTGCAAAGATAACAAAATCCATTAACAGCAATCTCATCTTCCATGTCCGATTACCTTATGACAATTATCTTGTTTTATGCTATTTATTTTTATTAACTTGCTTATAATATTTAAGATCATAAATTGATTGTAAGTCATTATATATCAGAGAAATATTTATTTGTCGTCGCAAATAATGTCGGCTTCATCAAAAGATTTGCGGGCTTGTAGTTTTCTGTCTTCCCGGATTATCGGATGTCATAATTCATTCCTTCATCATTCAAGTAGCTTATGATAAATGAAAAACTTATAAATCCTGACAGCATCGTAGTTGTAGGAGGATCAGACGATCTTTTTAAACCAGGAGGCAAGGTCCTTAAAAACATAATTGACGGAAAATATGCCGGTAAACTTTATGTAGTTAATCCTAAACAAGACAAAATACAGGGGATTAAATCTTTCAGGGATTTGAATGATATTCCTGAAACAGATCTGGCTATTCTGGCAATATCAGCATCGTTATGTCTCGCTGCAGTGAAAATTCTTGTGAAAGATAAGAAAACAAGAGCTTTCATTATTATTTCGGCAGGATTCAGTGAATCAGGAAGCGAAGGACTCAGGCTTGAGAATGAGATTGCCGAACTTATAGATAAGGCCGGAGGCTGTCTTATCGGACCAAACTGTATAGGGGTTGTTACACAATCATATCATGGTGTTTTTACCTCCCCGGTTCCAAAACTTAACAGCAGGGGTTGTGATTTTGTGTCAGGATCAGGAGCTACAGCGGTATTCATCTTTGAATCAGCAATGCCCAAGGGTTTAAACTTTTCAAGTGTTTATTCGGTTGGTAATAGCGCACAGACAGGAGTAGAGGAAGTTCTTGAATACTGGGACAATACCTATGATCCGGAAGTTAGTTCCCCGATTAAACTTATATATATGGAAAGCATAAGGAATCCTGACAAGCTTCTTCATCATGCCTCTTCTCTTATTCGTAAAGGATGCAGGATTGCAGCAATTAAAGCCGGGACCACTGAAGCAGGCAGCAGGGCAGCTTCCTCTCATACGGGTGCAATGGCTTCATCAGATTCAGCAGTAGAAGCGTTATTCAGAAAAGCCGGAATAGTCAGATGTTCAGGTCGGGAAGAACTGACCACTGTAGCATCGGTATTTTTTCACAAAAAGCTTAAGGGGAAAAATATTGCTATTATTACACATGCCGGCGGACCGGCAGTTATGCTTACAGATGCATTATCAGCCGGTGGTATGAATATTCCAAAGATTACCGGCATCCATCATGATAAATTGCTTGCAATGATGAACCCGGGAGCATCGGCAGTTAATCCCATTGATATGATAGCTACTGCCACAAATGATCAGCTCGACAGTGTAATAGAATATGTTGATAAACAGCTTCCGCTTATTGATGGCATGAGTGTTATTTTTGGAAGCAACGGACTGAATGACATGACAGAGATATATGATTTGTTGCATGAGAAGATTCAGGAGTGTAATAAGCCGCTTTATCCTATATTGCCATCGGTGACAAGTTCTTCCAAGGAACTGGGATATTTCCTTAATAAAGGCCATGTCAATTTTCCTGATGAAGTGGTTCTTGGACGCGCATTGACTAAAATATTCAATACCCCTTCACCTGCAGAGGAGAAGATTTTTCTTGAGAATATTGATGTGCCACTTGTAAGAGAGATCATAGATGCAGCTCCTGATGGATACCTGGAACCTGCTGTTATACAACGACTTCTTAATGCAGCACATATCCCGGTTGTGAAAGAGAAAGTTGTGAATTCAAAAAAAGAGCTTTTATCTGTTGCTAACAAAACAGGGTATCCGCTCGCACTTAAGGTTGTGGGACCGGTTCATAAATCTGATGTTGGTGGCGTAACACTCAATATAAGATCGGTGAAACATCTTGAAGCTGAGTTCAGAAGGATGATGCAGATAAAAGGGGTAAAGGCTGTGCTTGTCCAACAGATGCTTTCAGGAACTGAACTTTTTATCGGAGCAAAATATGAACCACGATTTGGTCATATTATTCTCTGTGGTTTAGGAGGCATTTTCGTTGAGGTTCTGGGTGATGTGTCATCAGGTCTCGCTCCGCTCACTTTCAATGAAGCGGAATCGATGATCAGAAGTTTAAGGAGCTACAGTATTATTAAGGGGACCCGCGGCAAACCCGGAATAAATGAATCAAAGTTTGCCGAGATCATTGTCAGGCTGTCAAGTTTATTACGGTATGCTACTGAGATAAAGGAAATGGACCTCAACCCCCTTATTGGTAGTCCTGATGCTATTACAGTTGTTGATGCGAGGATCAGAATTGAAAGGTGATCTTCGGCTTGTTTTTGTTACCTAATAGATTTTATGTTTATATTCGAAAATTCTTTTAATCTATAAAATTGTTAAAGATATGATTATTCATCAGTTATCAATTTTTCTTGAAAATAAATCGGGACGTCTTACAGAAGTGCTTGAGGTTCTTGGAGAGGAGAATATCAGAATAACTGCGCTAAGCGTTGCGGATACTACTGAATTTGGGATATTGCGACTTATAGTCTCTGACCCTGAAAAAGCCCGGGAACTGCTGAAAAAACAAAACTTCACTGTAAATCTTACCGAGGTAATTTCCGTGATGGCTCCAAACGAAGCAAAGTACTATGCAAAGATCCTGAAGATTCTTTCAGATCTGGATATCAGTGTGGAATACACATATGCATTTTCTGTTGGAGATAAATCCATCATTATTCTCCGTTGCAGCAATACTGAAAATGCAATTAAGGCTCTTAAAAGTCATGAAATGGAATTGCTGAAGGCCAGCGATTTGTATAAAATATAGCCCCCATCCCCCCTAAAGGGGGGCTAATACTGCGCATTTAAGTGAAATTTACCTGAATAGCACAGAATTAGTCCCCCTTCAGGGGGAAGGACGCGAAGCGGCCAGGGGGCGCAACAAGGTGGAATTTAATAAATTGATTATTTTAATAGTAGATTTCGATAATTGATTAACTCTTTGTATTAATAATTCTAGTATGGAAATTTGGAACCGCCATTTCGAGTGCATGGATCGAAACGGAATTAAGCATGTTCAAAGCGAGAGACTCAGAGAAACAGTTGAAAGAGTATATTTCAATGTGCCTTACTACAGGAATAAGATGCAGGCAGCCGGTCTTGGACCGGAAAGCATCCAGACAATTGATGATATCTCAAAATTGCCTTTTACCACAAAACATGATCTGAGGGACAATTATCCCTTTGGATTGTTTGCTGTTCCCATGAGCGAGATTGTACGGGTACATGCTTCATCAGGAACTACCGGAAAACCCACAGTAGTCGGTTATACACGCAATGATATATCCACATGGTCGGAGGTAATGGCCCGTACATTGACAAGTGCCGGCGCCAATAGGAATGATTTCATTCAGGTTGCATATGGCTATGGACTTTTTACCGGTGGTCTTGGACTTCACTACGGAGGGGAAAAGATAGGAGCATCTGTGATACCGATTTCCGGGGGAAACACAGTTAGACAAATTCAACTTATGCACGATTTTGGGAGCACTGTGCTTGCCTGTACTCCATCCTACGCCCTGTTTCTCGCGGAAGCAATTCAGGAGAGTGGAATTGAACGCGATGAGCTGAAATTAAGAGTGGGTGTTTTCGGAGCTGAGCCCTGGACTGAGAATATGCGCAGGGAAATAGAAGATAAGCTCAGAATTAAAGCAATTGACATATACGGACTTAGTGAAGTGATAGGTCCGGGCGTTGCCAGCGAATGTCTGATTCAGGAGGGATTGCATATAAATGAAGATCATTTTTATCCTGAAATTATTGATCCCGAATCACTTCAGGTTTTGCCTGCCGGTAGCACGGGTGAATTGGTGTTTACCACTCTTACAAAAGAGGGTCTGCCGCTTATTCGTTACCGGACACGCGATCTGACAAGGCTTAATTATGAAAAATGTAAATGCGGCAGGACAATGGTAAGAATGGAAAAATGTCTGGGACGCAGCGATGATATGCTTATTATCCGTGGTGTCAATCTGTTTCCGTCGCAGGTAGAGAGTGTCCTTCTGGAAATGAGCGAGATAAAGCCACATTATCTGTTAATTGTTGACAGAGTCAATAACCTCGATACGCTTGAACTGAAAGTGGAAGTTGATGAGGCTTTCTTTCAGGATAAGATCAGCCAGCTGGAATCACTCCGGCAGAAGCTGCAGAATAATCTGGAGAATGCGCTTGGCCTTGGCATTAAAGTGACTCTGGTGGAGCCAAAAATAATTGAAAGAAGTGAAGGCAAATCAAAACGTGTAATTGATAAACGGAAACTCTAATTCTTCTGAAACGACATGACTGAAATTCCGATATCTTCCGAATTAATAATGACACTGGCTAAAACTATAGGAATACCTTCTCCCGGAGCTTCTTCTATACGTGAGATTGTTCACCTTGTAAATAAAATTGAAGAGAAAACAGATATTAAATTTGTCAGGATGGAAATGGGCGTTCCGGGTCTTCCGGCCCCATCTGTTGGCGTTGAAGCAGAAATTGCAGCACTTAAGAGCGGTGTAGCATCTATATATCCCGACATTTCAGGAATCGGGCCCCTCAAAAATGAAACTTCCAGATTTATAAAACTGTTCCTTGATGTTGATATTGATCCGGAAGGATGCATTCCTACTGTGGGTTCAATGATGGGAGCAATGGTCAGCTTCCTGGTGGCAAACAGAAATGACAGGACTAAAGAAGGAACACTGTTTATCGACCCTGGTTTTCCTGTTCAGAAGCAACAGGTTAAAATGCTCGGACATGATTACTGTTCTTTCGATATTTATGACTACAGGGGAAAGAGACTCAAAGAAAAACTTGAATCCAGTCTGAAATCAGGCAAGATATCCTCATTGCTTTTTTCAAACCCGAATAATCCTTCATGGATATGTCTCACAGAGGAAGAACTGTCTGTCATTGGCGATCTTTCGAGGAAATATGATGTTATCGTTATTGAAGATCTGGCTTACTTTGGTATGGATTTCCGGAAAGATTATTCAAATCCGGGCAGACCGCCTTATCAGCCAACAGTTGCGCATTACACCGATGAATATATAATGCTTATTTCGAGTTCCAAAATATTCAGTTATGCAGGTCAGAGAATAGGCATGATGGCAATATCTGATCAACTTTTTGAAAGATCCTATCCTGACCTTTTAAGATATTATTCAACAGATAAATTTGGACATTCAGCTATCTTTGGTGCATTATATGGGTTATCAGCAGGTGTGACGCATTCGGTACAGTACGGTTTGGCCGCTCTTCTGAAAGCAGTTAATGATGGACAGTACAAGTACCGTGATGATGTTTTGGAATATGGAGAAAAGGCAAGGGAGATGAAACGGATGTTTGTTTCGAACGGATTTCAGATAGTTTATGACAGGGACCTTGATGAACCTCTGGCCGATGGTTTCTATTTTACCATTGCCTATCCAGGCCTGTCTGGTGATAAATTGATTGAACAGCTTTTATGCTACGGGATTAGCGCCATTTCATTGGTTACAACCGGAAGTGACAGACCTGATGGGTTAAGAGCATGTGTTTCCCTCGTTCGCCGTGATCAGTTTGGAGACCTTGAAATAAGATTGAAAAAATTCAGAGCAGATCATCCTGGAGAATAAAATAAATAATATAAAAATATGGCAAAAATAAGGGGTAGCATTGTAGTAAATGTTGAGAGATGCAAAGGATGCGAAGTATGTATGGTTTCTTGTCCTACAGGTACCATAGCAATGGCAAAAGAGGTGAATGGAAAGGGTTATAACTACGCATTTCCTGCAAATCCTGAGCTGTGTATAGGGTGCGCAAATTGTGCTATGGTTTGTCCTGATGGCGTAATAACAGTTTATAAGACAAAAATATAAGCATCAATGGAAAAGGAATTAAGATTGATGAAAGGAAATGAAGCGGTTGCTGAAGCTGCAATCCGTGCCGGAGTAGACGGCTACTTTGGATACCCCATTACACCTCAGACTGAAATCATTGAATACCTGATGGAAGCAAATCCGGCTGAGACTACAGGAATGGTGGTGCTTCAGGCTGAAAGCGAAGTTGCGGCAATAAACATGGTTTATGGCGGTGCAGCATGTGGTAAAAAAGTTATGACTTCCTCTTCTTCTCCCGGTATAAGTCTCAAACAGGAAGGTATCTCCTATATTGCAGGAGCAGAACTTCCATGCCTGATAGTAAATGTTGTCAGAGGGGGACCAGGACTGGGAACCATTCAACCTGCACAATCAGATTATTTTCAGTCAACAAAGGGTGGGGGGCATGGCGATTATCATCTGATAGTTCTTGCACCTGCTTCAGTTCAGGAGATGGCCGACTTTGTCGGTCTGAGCTTTGAATTAGCCTTTAAATACAGGAATCCTGTACTGATGTTATCTGACGGTGCTATAGGTCAGATGATGGAAAAGGTGTACCTGAGTCCATTTAAAGAAAGATCAAAAACGGTTCCGGAGTGGGCTACCACAGGCAAACCTCCGACACGGAACAGAAATGTCATTACTTCTCTTGATCTCGATCCGAACCGGCAGGAGGTATTTAACGAAAAACTCCTGACGAAATATAATGAGATCAGGGAAAAAGAGGTTCGGTTTGAAGAATTTCAGTGCGAAGATGCAGAATATATTCTTGTGGCTTACGGTACAAGCGCTCGAGTGTGTCAGAAGTCAGTTCAGCTTGCAAGGGAACAGGGTATAAAAGTGGGTTTGCTAAGACCAATAACTCTTTTCCCTTTTCCTACAAAGAGAATCAAAGAGCTTGCTGACCGGGTTAAAGGAATGCTGTCGGTTGAGATGAGTGCAGGTCAGATGGTTGAGGATGTCCTTCTCGCAGTTAACGGGAAAATTCCGGTATATCATTTTGGAAGAATGGGAGGTATAGTTACAACACCTGAAGAGGTAGTTGAGTGTCTGAAATCAAAATTTATAGGAGGCTAAAATATGGTTCAAGTTACAGGGATCAAAGAGATAATAAAGCCGGAAAATCTGGTCTATAAGAAAACGGAGGTTATGACAAAAAATATTTTGTCATATTGCCCGGGATGCGGACATGGAACGGCTCACAGAATACTTGCAGAAATAATTGATGAGGAAGGTCTTCAGTCGGAAGCAATAGGAGTATCTCCTGTTGGCTGTTCTGTCTTTTTATATTATTATCTTGATATTGACTGGCAGGAAGCTGCTCATGGCCGTGCACCTGCAGTTGCTACAGCTATTAAGCGTCTTATGCCTGAAAAGTTTGTGTTTACATACCAGGGTGACGGGGATCTTGCTGCTATCGGCACTGCTGAAACAATTCATGCATGCAACAGGGGTGAAAATATCCTGATTATCTTTATAAACAATGGTATTTATGGAATGACCGGAGGGCAGATGGCTCCAACAACCCTTCCGGGAATGAAATCTTCAACATCACCCTACGGCCGGGATGTTAAAACAATGGGGAATCCGCTTAAAATGACCGATATAGTGGCATCGCTTCCCGGATCTTACTATGTCACCCGACAGAGCGTACATACTGCTGCAAATGTTAAAAAGACCAAGAAGGCTATAAGAAAAGCAGTTCAGTACCAGAAGCTTAATAAAGGGACATGTCTGGTTGAAATAGTCTCAAACTGTCCATCGGGCTGGAAGATGACACCGGTGCAATCCAACAAATGGATGGAAGAGAATATGTTTCCGTTTTATCCGCTTGGGGATCTGAAGACACCTGAAGAATAGTCTATTCTTTCCGCATAAAAACTCATCAGGGTAAAGAAACTTATAGCTGATTAAGTAATGACAATAACTTTGAATTCATGACAGAAATTGAGATTCCCGAAAAAAATTGATAGTGTTATTGGAATGTTAAATATTTAGGGCAGAAAGTTTAACATATTGTTTAATTTTTTTCATACATTTAAGAACCTAAATAATTGTGAATTTTTTTATCTCCATTAAGATCTTAATAATTATGAAATTTTATTTATCTCCTTTAGCCAACTTCTCTCTGCTTTTGACCGCACTATTTTTGCTTCCGTTAACAAGTTGCAAAAAGGAGGCGAGTAAGGCTGTTCCTACCGTTGCAATTGCCATTGTAAATAATATCACCCAGACCTCAGCCACATGTGGCGGCGAAGTTACATCTGAAGGTGGTGCAGCGGTAACAGCCCGTGGAGTTTGCTGGAGCTCCGACAAGACTCCAACTACGTCAGACAAAAAAACTACCGATGGAAGTGGTACGGGCACTTTTGCCAGTTCTGTTACCGGATTAACTCCCGGTGCAACTTATAATATACTGGCTTATGCTGTTAATGAAGGAGGAACCGCTTACAGCAGCAGCATTACATTCACTGCATTGTCTTATGCAACTGTTTTGACTACAGCTGCGTTTTCAGCTATCACTACCACCTCTGCAGTGAGTGGCGGAGACGTTCCCAATGATGCCGGTGCACCGGTTACCGCCAGGGGAGTTTGCTGGAATACATCAGCAAATGCGACCATTGGAAATAACAAAACAACTGATGGCTCGGGACCAGGATCTTTTACCAGTTCAATTACCGGATTAACACCCAACTCTATTTATTATGTAAGAGCTTATACTACTACTAGCGCCGGTACCTCTTATGGAAATGAACTGGTTCTTAAAACCTATACAGGAACTGTTAAGGATTTTGATAATAATGTTTACAACACAGTCACTGTCGGAACTCAGGTCTGGATGGCTGAGAATCTTAAAACCATATCATACAATGACGGTACAGCCATCCCCCAGGTAGTTGATCCGGTCGCATGGACTGCATTAACAACTGCTGGCTACTGTTGGCCTTCTAATGATAAAGCTACTTATAAAGATATATATGGAGCATTATACAATTTTTATGTTGTGGATGCAACTACCAATGGCGGTAAAAATGCTTGCCCTGTAGGATGGCATGTTCCTTCAGATGACGAATGGACAAGCCTTGTAGGTGCTGTAGGTGGCGAGTTAGGAGCAGGGGGCAAACTGAAGGAAGCCGGAACAAAACACTGGCTGTCTCCAAATGCCGGAGCAACTAACGAGTCATTTTTTTCAGCTCTTCCGGCAGGAGGCCGGGGTTCCAATGGAGGATTCGACACAATTGGCTCCGGCGCAAGCTTCTGGACTTCTACCACATATTATGATACGACCAGTTCCTGGGACCGATTCTTAAGTTCTGATAACGGCAATGCTCACAGGCAATACACTGGCAAAGTAAATGGCGTTTCAATCAGGTGCCTTAAGGATAAGTGATTAAATTTGCATTTTACCTGTTGGCTGTTTGGATTATGTGACGGACCCAATAGAATAAATACTTTACAATAAATTATTTTATTCCCCACTCTTCGGTTCACGGTTTTTAATATAATATTTGTCAGAGTATTTCACAGGATAACGCTTCTGCGTTTGCTCTTCAAATGCTTTATCCTGAATTGTAGATTTATTAAAGTGATATCAGAAAATTAATAACTTTGATAATAACTTTACAGACAGATACGTGAGAACTTAACATTTTAATATAGAGATTTATAAAGATGACTGAGGAAATAATTATTGCCGGATTTGGAGGACAGGGCGTCCTCTCAATGGGTAAAATAATGGCATATTCGGGTGTGATGCAGGATATGGAGGTTAGCTGGATGCCTTCCTACGGACCTGAAATGCGTGGTGGAACAGCTAACGTAATAGTTATTATAAGCAGCGAAAGGATCAGCTCACCTATTATAAAACGTTTTGATACCGCAATAATCCTTAACCAGCAATCGCTCGATAAATTTGAGGAATCTATTAAACCTGGAGGTGTGCTTATCTATGATGGAAACGGAATTACAAGGCATCCCGAAAGAAAGGATATAACAGTTTACAGGGTTGATGCTGCTGAAGAGGCTTCGAAGATGAACAGCCCTAAAACATTCAATACAATTGTTCTGGGTGGCTTCCTGAAAGTCAAGCCTATAATCAAAATGGAAAATGTCATAAAAGGCCTTAAAAAATCACTTCCTGAAAGATATCACAATCTTATTCCTATGAATGAAATGGCTTTGAAAAGGGGTGAAGAGATAATTAAGAAGGTCCAGACGGCTGGATAGAGAACCTCTTTTATTCCTCCCAAGGGCGGAAAGAACACTGAAAATAAGAAAGGATTACTAGATAAACATGTATTTTCTCCCTTCTGGAGAGATGCCGCAAAGCGGCAAAGGAGTCTACCTCGATTTCTCAAATTTTCTTTAGGGAAACACACCCTTACCCCGCTGAAGCGGCCAGGGGCCTTCACAGGTTTTACTTCACTTTAGTCGCCTTTCCTTCAAGATACATTTTAAATTCTTCAGGTTTCTGCGGTGAGGCCATTTCAAAAGAAGCATTGAGAGTCACGCCATCAATTGCTGTATATGTAAATCTGAATCTTGTTGCGTTTGGATCAATATCGCTTGTTAATACAATCGATTTATCGGTGAAGGTGACTTTATACTTTATAGTATGTCCCTCATTATCAAAATAAATTGCTTCCTGAAGTCCGTCACTCGTTGTCGGATAGATAATTAAAAGATCATCATGAGTAAATTCAGCTGAGTTTGAGGTTGCCGGGAAGTGTGTTTGGCTTTTTCGTATGAGGATTTTTCCATCCAGATCAGCGAGATCAGCGGGCAAACAAAAAGAGATCCCGCAGATTGCGCAGATTGGCGCAGAAGTTTTACTTTTCATAGAAATGCATCTCCCTTATATATTTCCATACCGCATCCTTAAGAAAGTACGACATATTTTTTCCATTTTTGATGCCATTTCTGATGAAAGTTCCGGAAATTTCTATCAGAGGAGCAGCAACATGGTGAATATCAGCTTCCAGAAGTATCTGATCCAGAACAGGAGAGGCAGGTTTTTCCGATTTTGGACGAGGATAAACATATATCGGATAATTCTTTACAAGTTCAGCCGCATTTTTCCATTTATGAAGCGTAAAAAGATTGTCTTCACCCATCACCAGACTGAACTTATTATTGGGGTGTTTCTCTTTTAAATATGTCAGGGTATCAATAGTGTATGAAGGAACTGGCAGTTTGAATTCTATGTCGGAAGCTTTAATTTTATCATTATCTCCGATAGCAATCTGTGACATGTAAAGCCTATGATGATCGGCAAGAAGAGTCTCTTTCTTTTTCAAAGGATTATGTGGACTCACTACGAACCAAACCTGATCTAATCCGGCAAATTCGGTCATATATCCGGCAATAGCCATATGGCCTATATGAATAGGGTTAAAAGATCCGAAGTATAAACCTACTTTTGCCATGCCATATTATTAATTATCTGCCGAGAAAGGAAGAAACAATGTTCAGGGCCTCTTCTTTGGCCTTATCAAGCTGGTGATTAACAATAACAGTATCAAACTGGTTGGCAAGCTTTAATTCTTCATGTGCTTTTTCAACTCTTATTTTAATTTTTTCCGGAGTATCGGTTGCTCTTTTTACGAGCCTGTTTTCCAGCTCCTTTACAGACGGAGGCATTATGAAGATTGCTATTGAGTTTATTCCGAATTTATTTTTCAAGCTGATACCTCCTTTTACATCAACATCAAACAGGACAAAATTGCCATTTGCCCATATTCTCTCCAGTTCACTCTTCAGAGTTCCATAGAATATATCCTTATAGACTTCTTCCCATTCAACGAATTCATCATTTTCAATCTTCTTTTTGAATTCCTGAACAGACAGATAAAAATAGTCATCACCATCCTTTTCCGTTCCCCTCAACGGCCTTGTTGTTGCTGATACTGAGAAGGAAAGATTTAACCCACTTTCGAGCAGGTGTTTAACTATTGTCGTTTTCCCTGCACCCGAAGGCGCCGATATTATTACAAGCTTCCTTTCCATAAATTCTTTTTTGCCCATTTATTTACCCCCAAACTCCCTAAGGGGGGCTTTTTCATGCTAGCTTTCGCGCCTTTGTTCCATTAAGCCTCTACGCCTTTTTATCATAGAACATTTAACGTTTGTTCTTTGATTTTTTCGAGTTCATCCTTCATCATCACCACCAGCTTCTGAATTGAAGCGTCATTTGCTTTTGAGCCGATAGTGTTAATCTCCCTGCCAATCTCCTGGGCTATGAAGTTTAATATTTTCCCATTTGGTGAAGTTGTGCTTATCGTTTCGATGAAATAATCACAATGTGTCTTCAGTCTGACTTTCTCTTCATTGATATCATATTTTTCGAGATAAAATATGATTTCCTGTTCAAACCTGTTTTTATCTACTTTTTCCGAACCCAGACTTTCTTCAAGAAGTGACATCAGCTTTTCCCTGATTTTCGTGATTCTTCCGGCTTCAAATGTCTGAACAGTTTCAAGCAATGATAATATTTTGCCAATACATTTTTTAAGATCAGTCATAATTGAGTTTCCCTCCTCAATCCTGTAGAGATCAAGCATACTGATAGACTCAATGATCTGATTTCTCACAATTTCCCATTCAGACTCCGGCATCTCCGGCTTTTCAGTTTTCAGAGTGTCCGGAAGCTTCATTATGGCTGTAAAAATCTGATCATCAAGATCTATCCTGAGCTCGGCGGATATTTCTTTAAACTGGTTATAATAATTCCTTACAGCCGATTTGTTAATGACAGTGACAACTTCATCATCGAGCATATCACAATAAATTGAAAAATCAATTTTACCCCTGTCGAGCCGCTGACTAATAAGATTTCTTATTTCGGGTTCCTTTTCCTTATAGAGCCAGGGCAGCTTGGTATTCAGATCGAGTTGTTTGGAATTAAGCGACTTAATTTCAATTGTTATTTTTTTCTGCGGGGTTTCAGCAATGGCTTTTCCGTAGCCTGTCATGGATTTGATCATTTCCTCAATGTTATAATTGTAAAAGTAAGGCGAGTGTAAGTTAAATATTTCCAGACAAAATTACTAATATCAGTTTGCCGGCTAAGTTCTACAGACAGATCAAAGTCTTTCTAGGTTGACGGTAAAATGTCTCATTATGGGTGCTTCCCATACAATTTTCACTCCTCTTTTTATCTGATTTCTTCTTTCAAAAACATTTCTTGCTACTGCAGCCACATATGCCATATGGTTATCGGTATAGACTCTTCTGGGAATTGCAAGTCTAACTGTTTCAAGTTCCGGATATCGGTTTTGGCGGCTTATAGGATCTCTGTCAGCCATGAGTGCACCAATTTCAACTCCTCTCACTCCTCCTTCGGTATAAAGTTCAATTGCAAGCGTTTGGGCCGGGAATTCTTCTTTTGGAATATATGGAAGAAACGTTTTAGCATCAATAAATACAGCATGGCCGCCAAAAGGCTCAAGGACAGGAATTCCATACTCTTTCATTTTTGCTCCGAGATGTGAAATCTGGTTTACGCGTGATTCGAGATATGAAAATTCAGTTCCTTCGTATAGCCCTTGTGCAAGCGCATTCATGTCTCTTCCCGACATACCCCCGTAAGTGATGAATCCTTCATATATGATATTGTATGTTGATGCCTGTCGAAACAGATCCTCATCTCTGAAACCGATAAAGCCACCCATATTAACAATAGCGTCTTTTTTTGAACTCATAGTCATGCCATCAGCATAAGAGAACATTTCCCTTGCGATATCCCTGATATCTTTATCAGCGTATCCATCTTCTCTAAGCTTTATAAAATATGCATTCTCTGCAAATCGTGCCGAGTCAATAATAAACTTAACACCATATTTATGTGCGAGACTTCCTACTGCTCTGAGGTTTGACATACTCACAGGTTGTCCCCCTGCCGTATTGTTGGTAATAGTAACGATTATACAGGAAATTTTCTCTGACGGATTGGTTTTAAGAACATTCTCCAGTTTTTCTGTATCGACATTCCCTTTAAACGGATGCCAGGCGGTTGTGTCAGCAGCAACATCAATTGTACAGTCAACAGCTGTCGCTTTTCTGAATTCTATATGCCCTTTTGTTGTATCAAAATGCGAATTCCCCGGAACGAGGTCCCCTTCTTTTACGAGAACAGAGAAGAGTACATTTTCTGCAGCTCTGCCCTGGTGAGTAGGAAGGAAAAAATTAAATCCTGTAATTTCTTTTATCGCATCTTTAAGCTTATAATATGAGGAGGCCCCGGCATAGCTCTCATCCCCAACCATCATCGCTGACCACTGTTTGTCGCTCATCGCTCCTGTGCCGGAATCCGTAAGGAGATCGATGAAGACGTTTTCTGATTTCAGGTTAAACAGGTTGAACGCTGCATCTTTAATCCAGTTTTCTCTCTGCTCTTTTGTACTTCTGTATATGTTTTCAACCATTTTTATTTTAAATGGCTCTGTGAATGGTAATTCCATGATTTAATAAATTAGTAATTAACTAGCAAACATTTTGAGATATGATCATCGGTTTAGACCTTACAATGAAGTCAGTAGAGAAATGAATTCTAAGTCTAATCGTGATCAGTTCAGGCAGAACTTACCTGTTCACAGAAAAGAAATCTCTGTTTTTGATATTCTTATATATATCAATAGTGTTGTTTTCCGTTATCGTTATGCAATACATCAATCTAGATTATTATTTCTGTAAAATTAAAAGTAATTTGTGAGATATTCAACTATGACATCTGATATGAAAAATTATCTACTATGAGCATTAGAATTCTGAGGATCTTATTAACATTTATTTTTATAACATTCTATTCATCAGTTTTTTCTCAGGAAATTATTAAAAAAACAATTTCAAATGAAACAGTGATTGATTCCTTAAGGAGAAAAGGAGTAATCTTTAACGATAATCAAAAGAAGAAAGAAATTGTACTTTCAACAAGCCAGGCAATTAAATTTTTGCAGGAGAGATATCATCCCCAATTTTGGAACGACATCGGTGATCCTTTGAGGCAGGCATTCGGACAATTGATTTTTGAAGCGGCTCATCCTCCGGTCGATTCATTAAGGAAGACACTCACAAATTATCCTTTCGATTCCCTAAATATTCCATGGGATAAATTTTATATTTGGGAACCTCTCAGGATCAGAGTGCCCTATACTTCAAGAACAGTTTATAACAGGAGTTTTGATTCAGCTGGAAAGGCAGATATTAACTCTATCGGAGGAAAAAGAGACTCCCTGAATATTAAACCAACTGGCATTTCGGGAATTGTTTCAGAATTAAAAGACACCACCATAATGGTAGTTATTGATACTCTGAATGAAGTAACTTCACCTCGTCACGGATTTCCTTTCAAATATTATAATTATCCTTTTCAGGGAGATTCTATCAAGGCTGCCGTAAGATCTTTAATAAGTTTCCTTGATGAGCGTGATTCGACTGTTGTTTATTTAACCGGTGTCGGAAAGTCAGTTATACCGGTGTGGATGAATTCAAAGTCGGGAGAGGTTAAACGTTTCTGGCTGAAAAACGAATTTTCGGATTCGGTCACAATATGGATTGCTAATCCTTCAAAAAACACACTTGGTTTTTATCTGGAACAAGGGGTGAGTTTCAGGCGACCTGTCAGGCAGGGTAATTATACTAATGCAAAAGTGAATTCGCAGACACTAGATAATTCGAAATTGCTCGTTCTCCGGAATCTCGCCCTTAAGCCCAGATATTGGAAATATCGTACTGAAACATCTTTTGTTCTAAATCAGGCCGCTCTGAGTAACTGGGTCAAAGGAGGAGAAAGCAGTATTTCGACTGCTCTGGACGTAACCGGGTATGCCGATTATGTTAATAAAGAACTAAAGGTTTCATCGGATAATTTTGCCCGTCTTAAATTCGGATATATTGAAACAGGTCAGGACGGCATTAGAAAAAATATTGATCTTCTTGAGACAAACTCAAAACTTAATCACAAAGCATTCGGAAAGTTTGATTTCAGCGCAATCCTGCTGTTTAAGACCCAGATTGCCCTGGGGAGAAACTACTTTAAGACCGCAGCCGGACGAGATACGTCAAATCTGGTATCGAAATTCATGAACCCTGCTGTACTGACAATTGGTTTGGGGCTTGATTTTAAACCAAACAAAACAACATCAATCAATTTTTCACCATTATCATATAAGGGAACTTTTGTTACTGATACTGTTCATATCGATCAGACTCAATATGGAATTGCAAAAAACCGGAAATCATTGAATGAACCGGGGGTAAGTATCATGATAACAAACGAATTCAAACCAATTGAATCAGTCACAATTGTGAACAGGGTACAATTGTTTACTAATTATATACATAAACCTCAGAATGTAGATGTTGACTGGGAGATGATAGTTACAGCCAAGCTGAACTGGTTCACCGACGTAAGGTTCAATCCCCATTTAATATTTGATGATGACACCAGAACAGATGAACAGTATAAAAACGGACAACCGGTCTTAAATACTGATGGAACTCCGAAAAAAACTGCAAGAATTCAATTCAAGGAAATGCTGGGACTCTCCTTATTCTTCCGTTTCTAAGCAGAAAAAAAGGCATAATGGCCTAATGGTTTAATGGTTAATAGATTGCGTGGCATGGCTTTACGCCATTACGCCTTATAGCTTTTTCTGATATATCCTGAATTTCTTCACAACCTTGCAGCCGACTCTTTCATATTCTCCTCTCATCTTGGTGTTGTCTTCAAGAACGAGATGGCTGTCGAGCGTATCCATTTTATGCTTGATACCCGATTGCAATATTTTGACTCCCATCAGTACTTCGAGACCTTTTCCCCTGTATTCTTTCTTAACACCGCCTAGCATCATAAGGAGTTTTTTTGATCTTTTGGACTCTCTGAGGATCTTAAATATCCCGAAAGGCAGTAATTTCCCATTTGCTTCACGAATGCCCTTGCTTACATCAGGCATACCAATAGCAAATCCCACTAATTTCCCATTTGTCTCAATTAATTTAATGAATTTCGGATCGAGAATCGGCAAATAGCGTGCAGCGAAGTCGATTTTCTCTCTATCATTAAGAGGAACAAATCCATAAATCTCTGCAAATGTCGCATTCATAAGTTCCAGCACCGCAATGATATATGGTTTAAGTTCTTTCTTAGATTCGAATTCGACGATTTTATATTCCTTGTTACATTCAACGCGGGCAAGAACCTTTTCATAAATCAGAGGGAATACATCAGGTATTTTTCCCAGATAGTTAACAAGGTCAACCTTTTTTTCATAACCTTCAGCTTCAATAAGCTCGGGCAAGAATTTTGAGTTATTAGGAGCAGTCATAAAAAGAGGATATTCAAATCCTTCTATCTGAAAACCCTGTGGATCTTTGTCAGAAAAACCCAGAGGTCCGATTATCATGGTCATCCCATTTTGTCTTGCCCAATCTTCAACTCTGGTAATGAGGGCATGAAAAACTTCCTTGTCATTATAACACTCCATAAAACAAAAACGGCCGTGCTGTTCATTATGAATTTCATTATATCTATTATTAATGATCCCCATTATCCTGCCGACAGGTTTATTATCCCTGTAAGCCAATAACAGAAGGGCATCGGCATACTTGTAAGATTTATTCTTCTTCTTATTATATAATTCCCATTCATCCATATAGATAGGAGGAAGCCATTCTGGTTCATTCTTATGAACTTTTTCAGGCAGATAAATGAAGTCGCGGCGGTCTTTTCTGGTAAGGACCTCTTTAATAACTAATTCCCCCATATAATTTTTTTTTGAAAGTGCCAAGAAACAAAAAAACTTTTATAAGAACAATTCCTTATGAAATAAATTTCAATTTAATCTTATCCTGTAATAAGGTCAAGAATGACAAAAAATGCAAATATTATACTGGCAATACCATTGGTTGTCCCAAATGCCATCGTTACTTTGCTCAGATCATCATGTCTAACAATGCTGTGCTGATAGATCAATAATAATGTGAATATTAATACCCCTGTCCAGAAAAGAATTCCGTTTTTTCCGTAAAACCCGGCTGTCAGCACAAGAGCAAAGGTTATAATATGAACAATAATTGAAATACCAAGTGCTTTTTTTCTTCCAGCACTTGAAGGAAGTGAGTGAAGATGGTTTGATTTATCAAAATCATCATCCTGAAGAGAATAGATGATATCAAATCCACTGACCCAGCTAAGTACGATAGATGAATAGATAACAGGAAGAACACTGAATTTCCCCGTCACTGAGATATAAGCCCCTATTGGGGCAAGACTGAGTCCTAGTCCGAGTACAAAGTGGCATAAAGAAGTAAATCTTTTTGTCAGGCTATATCCTATTATAACCAGAAGTGCAACAGGAGAAAGGAATAGAGTTAACCTGTTTATAAATCCTGTGGTAACTACAAAAAGAACAGCATTAATGATAACAAATAAAACTGCTGACCTTGTGCTTATAATACCTGAAGGAATCTCCCTTTTACTTGTTCTGGGATTAAGAATGTCATAATTATTGTCAGCAACTCTGTTGAATCCCATTGCTGTGTTCCTTGCTAAGATCATACAAAGAATCACAAGAAAAAGCAGCTTAATGCTTAATTCATATTCCGGTTTTGAAACGGCAAGAGTAAAACCTATAAGCGCAAATGGCATTGCGAAGACAGTATGGCTGAACTTTACAAGCGAAAAATAGTTCTTAATGGATCTTAAGAGTTCTGTCATTGATCAAGAAGTTTCCTGTAAGTTTCATAATTGTCGTCACCATAAGTAACAAAAATCACCTTTTGGGGATAGCTGTTCTTATTCAGGAATCTTTTGGTTTCATTTATGGCTATCAAGGCAGCCAGATCTTTCGGAAATCCGTAAGCGCCGGTCGAGATACCTGGGAAAGCCACAGATTTCAGTTTCTTCTCTTTTGCAAGAGAAAGGCTGGACTGATAGCATGACGCAAGTAAAAAATGTTCATCACGATTGCCACCATGCCAGACAGGACCCACTGTGTGAATAATATGTTTTGCTTTTAACCTGTAGCCTTTAGTGATTTTTGCGTAGCCGGTTTCACATCTGTTAAGTGTCTTACATTCAGTAAGAAGGCCGGGACCGGCCGCATTATGAATTGCCCCGTCGACACCACCGCCGCCGAGCAGAGAGTTGTTTGCTGCGTTTACAATTGCGTCAACATCGAGAGAAGTAATATCTCCTTTGATCAGTTCAACCCTCTTATTGTCCATTATCTATCTTATCTGCGCATTAAGTTCATTTTCAAAGGACTTAATGAGATTATTCATGATCTTGTCGATATTCTTATCCGTCATTGTTTTAAGATCATCACGAAGTGTAAAACTCACCGCATAGGACTTCTTGTTTTTGCCAAGCGTGTCATTTTCATAGACATCAAAAAGATTAATATCGTGTAATATGTTTTTTTCCGTACGGAATGCAATATCTCTTATCTGGGAGAATTTTATGCTTCTGTCTAAAAGCAAGGCAAGGTCGCGCCTTACCGATGGATATTTTGGCAACTCACGGAATGAGATAGAGTGCGTCTTGATCAGTTTAAGAATAAGATCCCAATCTATATGACCCCAATAAACATCCTGACCAATATCAAATTTTGAAAGATAACTTTTTGAAATACGTCCCGCAAAAGCGATTGTCTTATTGTTATGCAGATAAGTTGAAGATTCAGCAAAATATTTCTTATCAGATTCACCTGAAGATAAACTTTCCGGTCTTATGCCAAGCCTTGATAGGACCATTTCAACCGATGATTTAATGTTAAAAAAGTCGGTAGGATTGGTCTTGCAATTCCAGCTCTGATGCCCTGTATTTCCTGAAATAAAAAGATCAAGGGAAGCTTTCTCTGTGTAATTGTCAGGTTTGGGATATGATTCCCCCGACTTAAGATAAAAGTAACAGTGTCCGAACTCGTAAAGCTTCAGATCGAGATTCTGCCTGTTGATATTCCAAATAACAGAACTAAGTCCTCCGAAAAGCAACGATTGTCTCATTGCATTAAGATCTGAACTCAGCGGATTCGCAAGCATAACAAGCTGATCCTTATCGAAATCGTCATTCTGATTGTACCAGGCAGCAGGACAAAGAGAGTTGCACATTATCTCAGAGAATCCATTTGCTGAGAGCAGATCAGATACTATATTGACAATTTTTTCCTTATTGGGTTTTTCCGGATAGGAAAGAGTTGAATTGACGTGCATGTTCACCTCGACATTGTTGTATCCATATATCCTGAGAATCTCTTCAATCACATCGGCTTCCTGTTTAACATCAACACGATATGATGGAATACCAAGCTTAAGATTTACCCCTTCTTCATGGATTATTTCAATGTCCAGAAGGGCAAGAATCTTCTTTACAGTTTCAGGTTCTATCTTCTTACCGATAAGCCTGTTAATATTGTTATAGTTGACATCAACGGGCACATTTTTTATCGGATTTGGATAAACATCGACAATTTCTGACGAGATCTTTCCCCCTGCAAGCTCTTTTATCAGCATAATAGCTCTTTTGAGAGCCCATACTGTTATGTTCGGATCAGCACCTCTTTCAAACCTGAACGATGCATCAGTTTTCAATCCATGTCTCTTTGAAGTCTTGCGAATAGAAACCGGATTAAAATAGGCACTCTCGAGGAAGATGTTTTTTGTTGAAGCTGATATTCCGGATTTAATTCCGCCAAATACTCCGGCGATGCACATTCCTTCATTCGGATTACATATCATCAGATCTCTGGATGAGAGACTTCTTTCAACATTGTCAAGTGTGACGAATTTACTTTTTTCCGGAAGGTTCTTTATGATGACTTTTTTCCCATCAATTTTATCAGCATCGAATGAATGTAATGGCTGGCCGACTTCATGCTGGACAAAATTTGTGATGTCCACTACATTGTTTATCGGATTAAGACCAACTGCCCTGAGTTTATTCTTAAGCCATTCAGGAGATTCAGCTATTGTCACTCCGCTGATTGTTATGCCTGTGTACCTCGGGCAGTCAGTTGCGTTTTCGATAACAACCTCACATGGATTGTTATTATTATCAATCTTAAAAGCTGATACTGAAGGAAGTATTGCTCTTTGATTCATACCGGCATTAAGATTCAGGTATGCAGCAAGATCTCTGGCAACTCCAAAATGAGATCCGCTGTCAATCCGGTTAGGAGTAAGCCCTATCTCAAAAACATGGTCCCTGATAATTTTAAAATAACTGGCTGCAGGTGTTCCTGCTTTTGAATTTTTATCAAGGACCATTATTCCCTCATGAGAATTACCCAGACCCAGCTCATCTTCAGCACATATCATCCCTTCGGATAATTCTCCACGGATTTTTGATTTTTTGATTTCTAAGCTCTCATCACCCTTAAAAATAACCGTTCCTATAGTTGCGACCGGAACTTTCTGACCTGCTGCAACATTCGGAGCGCCGCATACGATCTGAAGCGGCAGGTGACCTCCAATATCAACAGTGGTTACAGAAAGCTTATCGGCATCGGGATGTTTTTTACAGGTTAGGACCTCGCCAATAACCACCCCTTCTAGACCTCCCTTTACGGAGACCCATTCCTCCATTCCTTCAATTTCAAGACCGATATCTGTTAATATCTCTGCAACTTTTGCAGGTTCAAGATCAATGTTTAAATAATCTTTAATCCAGTTATATGAAATCTTCATCTCTTGATTTAGGTAAAATGTTATCTGTGAGAATGCAAAAGTAAGGAAAATCCATTAACCGCAAAGATCGCAAAGTAAAGAATTCACAAAGGCTGCAAAGAACTTTCTGATTCGGTGAAGGCTCCGAGATTTAATAAAATCATTTATTCAGGGCAGAGTTCTGGTAGCAAACGGTTGGTTTAAAGATTGTCTCTAATTTGTCTATATTTGTAACTCAAACAGGCAATATATGGTTGTTGAAAAAGAAGATAAACTGATTTTATTAACTAATGATGACGGTTTGTATGCCGGAGGATTGAAGACCCTTCTTGAGGTTATGGAGGAATTTGGGAAGGTTATTCTCGTTTCCACAGTCGAAAGTATGTCGGGAATGTCGCAGGCGCTTACAGTTAAAACTCCTTTGCGAGTAAAGCTGCTTGAAGAAAATGACAGGCACCGGATCTATGCCTGCAACGGGACTCCTACTGATAGTGTAAAACTGGCTATAAATCAACTTGTTGAAAAAATTCCCGACTGGGTAGTTTCAGGGATAAATCATGGATCCAATGCATCAGTAAGTGTTCTCTATTCAGGTACCATGGCTGCTGCAATCGAAGGGTGTCTTTACGGGATAAGCTCTGTTGGGTTCTCTCTTAATAATTTTTCACCTACAGCTGATTTCTCCGTATGTAAAAAGTACATCCGGATCGTGATGAAGAAGCTCGCTTCAGAGCCCTTGCCCATAGGTATTTGTCTGAATGTGAATATTCCGGCTGCTAAAAAGAGTGAAATAAAAGGAATAAGAATATGCAGGCAATCAAAAGGCAACTGGAGAGAAGAATTTGAAAAAAGGAAGGACCCGATGGGAAAAACTTATTATTGGCTTACAGGAATATTTCAGAATCATGAACCGGATGCAACTGATACTGATGAATGGGCAATTACTAACAATTTTGTTTCGGTAGTGCCTGTTACTGTAGATATGACTGCTCATTGGTATATAGATAAACTTAAGGTCCGATTTAAAAAATGAAATTTTACGAGAAATACGATAAAATTATTGTTGGTGTCATTTCAGGACTTTTATTACCATTTGTTGTCGGAGTAATTATTTATCTGTTTTCATCAGGACACCAATCACTTCACACATATATTGGAAGAATTGCAGATTCAAATATTATAACTCACTCAATATCTTTATGCGTGTTCCCTAATCTTCTTATTTTTATGATATTTAACCGTTTCGATATGCTTAGAGCAACACGTGGAGTGCTGGCTATGACTATAATATGGGCTGTGATTGTTTTTGGAGTTAAGTTTTTAGGATGAGGTACTTTATAATTGCAGGAGAACAATCAGGCGACCTTCATGGCTCCAACCTGGTGAGGGAGTTATCCGAAGCGGATAAAAATGCAGAGATAAAATGCTGGGGTGGAGATCTGATGGAATCAGCCGGGGCCACTCTGCTTGTCCATTACCGTAAGCTGGCTTTTATGGGCTTTGTCGCGGTCATAAAAAACATTGGCGCTATTTTTGGTAATATCAGGCTGTGCAGGAAGCAGATATCTGATTTTAAGCCTGATGTTGTGATCTTTATTGATTATCCCGGCTTCAATCTCAGAATTGCGGAATTTGCAAAAAAAGCAGGATACCGGACTTTTTATTATATATCACCAAAACTTTGGGCCTGGAACGAAGGAAGGGTAAAGAAGATAAAAAAGTATATCGATCGTATGTTTATCATCTTTCCCTTTGAAGTTGATTTTTATAAAAAGCATGGGATCAGCGTTGAATATCAGGGGAATCCGCTTATCGATGAAACAGAAAAACGTATATCTCACTTTCCTTCAAAGGAGAATATGTACAAGTATCTTGGGATCGAGGATAAACCTGTTATTGCATTTTTAGCCGGAAGCCGCAGACATGAAATTGAACTTATCCTTCCCGAAATGTTGAAAACAATTCATCATTTTCCTGAATATCAGTTTATTCTGGCTGGCGTGAAGAACATTCCTGATGCAGTTTATAATAAAATCATTGACAAAGCCCCGGTTAAAGTAATTAAAGAAAAAACTTACGAAATTCTCTACATAGCTGAAGCCGCACTGGTTACCTCCGGAACCGCGACACTGGAGGCAGCACTGCATGATACTCCACAGGTTGTCTGCTATAAGGGTGATTTTTTCTCTATGCTGATTGCATGGATGGTGATCAAAGTGAAATATATTTCATTGGTGAATCTTATTATGGGTTATGAAGTTGTTAAGGAATTAGTCCAGTATGATATAACTGAGAATTCTCTTTTAACTGAGCTTAAAGCCATTCTTCCTGGTGGTGCCAAAAGAGAAAAACTATTATCTGACTATAATTTACTAAAATCCAAACTTGGATCAGCGGGGGCTTCGGGCAGGATAGCCAGGGAGATGGTTATGGAGCTGAAGAAGGGAGTAGGAGAAGGGGAGACTGGGAGACTTAGGGACTGAGAGACTCAGAGATTTGAAGCCATGTATCTCCTTGAAAATCCGTATCCTTCGTGGTTAAAAAAAGTAATGCAACACGAGTAATGATTCATGGTAAAATTTAGAATATTTTTTATTTTCTTAATAGCCTTTGTTGGAACTGGTGCTTCAGCACAGGTAAAAATCAGACTTTTCGCTAATCAGTCAGCCGAATCAGCTATTTTTTCCGTCACAGGAGGGATGTACGAATTAAATCTCTTCAATGGAGAAATTCTTAAGGTATTTAAAGATGAACCGGTCATTATAACAAAGTATAATGGAAAACTTGCCGTCAAAAAGAGAAATTCAACTGGCTTTGTTTGCGATTCACTGATCCTCTCAGGCAAAACCGGAAATGATTCTTTTTCCCTAATGTTGAATGGAAAATCACATGCACGGCAATATTATTCAGGTGATCTTAAGTGTTCTCCCGACCTGGAAACATTATTATTCATAAACATTTCCGACATTGAAAGATATATATCTGGTGTAGTACTGGCTGAAGGCGGAGGCGGAAAATATCTCGAGTATTTTAAAACACAGGCTATTATTGCCAGGACTTACATGTACAAGTATTTCAATAAGCATCAGGATGACAAATACAATGTTTGTGATAATACACATTGTCAGGCTTTTAACGGATTATGCTCCGATTCGGTTCTTAACAGAGCTGTCATTGAAACCAGGGGACTTGTTATTCTTGGTAAAGATAGTACCCTGATAGTATCAGCTTTCCATTCCAATTGTGGTGGAGAGACTTCATCTTCCAATGATGTGTGGCTTTCGGATCAGTCTTACCTAAGGAGTGTTGCTGATCCATATTGTGTTAACTCAAGAAATGCCACCTGGCAAAAGAGTTTGCCTTTAGTTGACTGGATTACTTATATCCATAAATCAGGTTATAACGGAAAAGAGGAGGATCCTGCAATATTCAATTTTCTTCAGCAATCCAGACAATCTGATTATAAAGCTGGGTCCTTCACAATGCCTTTATTAAAGATGAGGTCGGACCTCAATCTCAGGTCTACTTTTTTTTCAGTTTATGCAGTAGGCGATTCCATTATACTCAAAGGAAGAGGGTATGGTCATGGAGTAGGACTTTGTCAGGAAGGTTCCATGGCAATGGCAGCAAAAGGCTTCGATTACCGGGAGATTATCAGGTTTTATTATTCAGGAGTTATTATAACTGATATAAAAAATGCTGTAGCTTTGCCTTGAGTTGCCCCCCAATTTCGCTTCCGAGCTTGTCGAGGAAAGCGGGAAAGGGGGCTTTAGAAAGAGAAAAGTTTAAAAAGAAAAAAATTACATGTTTGCAATTTTCAGAAAGGAGATAAGTGGTTTTTTCAGCAGCCTCACAGGCTATATAGTAATAATTGTATTTCTCCTTCTTAACAGTCTTTTCATGTGGGTTTTCCCTGGTGAATGGAATATACTCGATAGTGGTTATGCAGGACTTGACACGCTGTTTTTCCTTTCACCCTGGGTCTTTATGTTTCTTGTTCCGGCTGTAACAATGAGGATGATAGCTGAGGAAAAACGATTGGGCACTATTGAGCTGATTTACTCGAGACCGATAACAGAAAGAGGAATTGTTTATGGAAAGTATTTTGCTTCTGTATGCCTGGTTCTTCTTGCACTCTTACCGGGACTGATATACTATTACTCAGTATATAAGCTTGGTGAATCTCCGGGCAACCTCGACAAAGGAGGGACATTGGGCTCATTTATTGGCCTGTTTTTTCTGGCTTCAGTATACGCTTCTGCCGGGATCTTTGCTTCTTCTCTTACTGATAATCAGGTAATTGCCTTTATTCTGGCGGTGCTGATATGTTTTGTTCTCTTCATGGGCTTTGATTCATTTGCCTATCTTCCAGGCTTAAAAAAACTGGATGAGTTTGTAATTAGGCTTGGGATCAACGAACACTATAAGTCAATTAGCAGGGGTGTTATTGATATCAAAGATGTGGTCTATTTTATAGCTGTCGTTTGTCTTTTTAATGAGGCTACCAGATTTCGCCTGTTATCACGTAAATGGAAGAAAAGAAGCTAAGCCATGACAGGATTAACAGATAACAGGCAAATTAAATTGAAAAGCTGGCTCCAATTACTGACAGCAGTTGCAGGAATTATTCTGATTTCAGTGGTGAGCTCATTCTTAAGGTTAAGATATGATCTCACTGAAGACAAAAGGTTTACTCTTTCGGAACCAACCCGACATGTGCTTAGTCATTTAAAAAATGACATCTATATTCAGGTATATCTCGATGGGGAAATTCCTATACCCTTAAAACGGTTAAAAAGATCTGTCGGAGAAATGCTTGACGAATTCAGAATAGCTTCCGACAGAAAAATTGACTACGAGTTTATAAATCCTTCAGCAGGGAAAGATATTAAACAGAGAGAATCTTTGTATGAGACTCTTGCAAAAAAAGGATTGAATCCAATAGATCTTCATGCCAGCGACGCTGAGGGAGGATCCTCTCAGAAGATTATTTTTCCCGGAATGATTGTTAATTATAATGGAATAGAAGTGCCCGTAAATTTTTTAAATAATTCCTCCGGATCATATGAACAGAATATTCTTAGATCAGTTGAAGGTCTGGAATATGAGATGATTCAGACTATTTCCACGTTAAGTTCTGATACCGTAAATAAGGTTGCATTTCTCGAAGGGCAGGGTGAAATTCCGGAGATTGAAACAGCTGACATTACTATGAATCTTGCCAGGTTTTTTACTATCGACAGAGGCACGATCGGAGGTAAAACCGGTATTCTTGACAAATATGCGGCAGTCGTGATCGCCGGTCCTGAAAAGGTTTTCAGTGAATCCGATAAGCTTGTGCTGGACCAGTACATTATGAATGGCGGAAAAGTGATGTGGCTTATCGATGAAGTTGCGGTAAATTCCGATAGTCTTGTGTCCGGTAAAACAGTAGGCTTGTACCGGCCATTAAATATAGAGGATCAACTTTTCAGATATGGAGCCAGGATAAACCCTGCAATTGTTCAGGATATTGAATGTGTCCCGATCAGGCTCATGGTTATGAGCGGAGGCACGCGTCAGCAGGTTGTTCCTGCACCGTGGGTTTATTATCCTTTGCTGAAACCCGCTCCTGATCATCCGATTACCAGAAACCTGAACAGGGTGGAAGGAGAGTTTGTAAATTACATAGATACAGTTGGTCTGGACCCGGCTATCAGGAAAAAGATACTTCTTTCAACTTCCGATTTTAGCAGGACAATTTCTCCTCCTGTGATGATAAGCCTGAAAGAGGCAGAGCTGACTCCTGTTGAGAAAGATTTTAATAAGACTAACCTGCCGGTAGCGGTACTGCTTGAGGGTATATTCCCATCGGCTTTTAAAAACAGAATGGTCAGCAATCTGACTGATGATAAGAATTTAAAGATCAGGACTGAGAGTAAGGAAACCAGGATGATAGTTATTGCTGATGCCGATATTATAAGAAATGAAGTAAAACGATCAGGACTGAATGAAACTCCACAGCCACTGGGAAGAGATAAGTATACAGGACAGGAATATGGGAACAGGGATTTCATCATAAATTGCCTTAACTGGCTTGTAGATAAGAGTGGAATTATGGAACTGCGATCAAGGGAAGTTAAGCTAAGGTTGCTTAACTCCAAGCTGATAAAAGCTGAAAAGCTTAAGTGGCAGCTGATTAATATTACAGGTCCGGTTATAATTGTTATCCTTGGAGGCCTGATTTACAGTTATCTAAGGAAAAGAAAATACACAATGCGCTGATAATGAATAAAGTATTGATAAGAGGTGTTTTTTTATTCATTATAATAGGTCTGTTTTTACTGATCTTGTTATCACGCAGATCACCATTTGGAAAATCAAACAGCTCTTTTGGCTCCGAACCGAAAGAAGAGATCACCAGGATAGAATTTTCAGAGAGTGGCAGGCGATTGACTCTTGAGAAGAATGGTGAAAGCTGGTTAATAAACGGAAAATCAGAAGCAAGAAAAAACGGCATGCTTTTTATTCTCAGGATACTGAAGGAGATAAAAATCAAATCCCCGGTATCTCCTGAATTGTTTGCGAGTGAAATTTCCATGAAAAATATTATGCCTGTAAAAGTTAAAGTTTATGAAAAAAGGAGACTACTGAAAACTTTTATTGTTTATAAAACAGGGTCAAATCCTTACGGGAACATAATGAAGATAAAGGAGTTTTCTAAACCATTTATTGTCTACGTTCCAGGTTATGATGGCGATATTGGATCCGGATTTACACTGAATGAATTGTTCTGGCAGCCATATACAGTTTTCAATCTTCTGCCTTCAGAAATAGCCTCAGTAAATCTTCAGAACCTGTCTGACACTGCAGCTTCTTTCTCAATTATTAACAGAAATCATCATTTTATACTTTCAGGGGCTTCAGGTAATCTTTCAGGATGGGATTCTTCACTTGTCTTCAGGTATATCTCATATTTTGCATTTGTCCCATTCGAATCATGGGCATTCAATATAGGAGACTCAGAAAAGAAATCAATTGAAGCTCATAAACCTTTATACAGGATAGAAGTTGTCACTGGCACAGGCAAAAAATGTATTCTTACTTTATGGGGAATGGTGACTGGCAAAAACGGTGTAAATGAAGTTGACAGTGACAGGTTGTTGGGAAAAACCGACGAAAAGGATCAGCTTTTTATAATAAGGTATTTCGATATTGATCCACTTATTAAAAAGAGAGATTATTTTTTTCAGAGATAAAAGGCCCCTCTGTCCCGCCGAAGCGTGACATCTCCCTTAAAGGGGAGCTAATTCTCATACGTTTAGAGGATTAACCCCTCTTTAGGAGGGCAGGGGGGCAAAAACCCTGATGAATATCTGAATTTTAAATGATCTAAAGTACTTTACCAATAATTACCAATACGCAAATTATTTTATTTGACTTAATAGTTTTTTTTTGTAATATTGGTAAATGTGATTTGAGCAAATTCTATGGTTCAATTCATTCATTTTGACTAGAATAGTAAAACTTAGAAATCAATAAATCAACTTAAAACGATCCCAATATGAAATTTGTAGTATCAAGCTCGGAACTTCTAGGTCATCTGCAGGCCATAAGCAGGGTAATCAGTTCGAAGAATACACTTCCCATCCTTGATAATTTTCTTTTCAATCTATCCGGGAATGATCTTGAAATAACTGCTTCAGACCTTGAATCAACGCTGATAACCAAGATGAAGCTTGAGAACACAGATGGTGATGGCACAATTGCTCTTCCGGCACGAATACTCCTCGATACTTTAAAAGAGTTTTCAGTTCAACCGCTCACTTTTGATATCAATATGGAAACCATGGCAGTGGTTATCAGCTCTGAAAATGGTAAATTCAATGTTGTTGGGCAGAACGGAATAGACTTCCCTGCTTTACCTTCAATTAAGAAGGACAAGAAGATTGCTTTTGCAATAAATGCTGATGTTTTGCTTGCAGGAATCAGCAAGACTCTTTTTGCAACAGCTGATGATGAACTCCGTCCGGTAATGGGAGGCATTTTCGTAGAAGCTTCGACCGACAAAATAACATTTGTTGCATCCGATGCTCATAAACTGGTAAGATACCAGAGAACTGACGCACATGCAGACGATAATGCTTCATTTATCCTTCCAAAAAAACCGGCTTCTCTTTTGAAGAATATTTTACCTAAAGAGGAGGGACCTGTAAACGTTGAATTTGATGATAAGAATGCATTTTTTATCTTGAGTAATTACAAGGTTGTCTGTCGGTTAGTTGAAGGCAATTATCCAAATTACAATTCTGTTATTCCAAAAAATAATCCGCGTAAGATAACTATTGACAGAGTGGAATTCTTTAATACGCTTAAGAGAGTGTCTGTTTTTTCGAATCAGGCAAGCAATCTTGTAAAACTCCAGCTTAAAGGGAACCAGGTTATGGTTTCTGCCCAGGATATTGATTTTTCAATATCTGCGTATGAGAGAATCAAATGTCAGTATGAAGGAGATGAAATTGAGATCGGTTTCAAATCTGTCTTCCTCCTTGAGATCTTGTCTAACATTGGCTCACAGGATGTTATGATAGAACTAGCTGATCCTACAAGAGCAGGCCTCTTTCTCCCTGTGATTTCAGATAATGAATCTGAAGATCTTCTGATGCTTCTTATGCCAATGATGATAAATGCCTGACCTTTGAATCTGAATCTTAAACGTGCTATCGCTTTTATCGATCTTGAAACAACAGGAATAAATGTTTCATCTGATCGGATCGTTGAACTATCAGTCTTAAAAATCACTCCCAATGGAAAAGAGGAGTGGATGAGCACAAGGGTAAATCCGGAAATGGCCATTCCGCCCAAATCAACAGCTATACATGGGATAAAAGACGAAGATGTGGCTAAGTCACCAACCTTTAAAGAGGTTGCACGGAATCTTGCCACTTTTCTTGAAGGGTGTGATCTTGCCGGGTACAATGCCATAAAATTTGACATACCCGTTCTCGCGGAAGAATTTCTGCGGGTCAACATTGATTTCAGTTTCACGAAAAGAAGATATGTTGATGTTCAGGTAATATTCCATAAAAAAGAACAACGTACATTGTCCGCAGCTTATCTGTTCTATTGCAAAAAGGAGCTTGAAGGAGCGCATGGTTCAAAAGTCGATACAGCTGCTACATTTGAAATTCTTAAATCACAGCTCGACAGATATACCGACCTGGAGAATGATGTTGAGAAACTTGCCGATTTCAGTTCATTTAATAATAATGTTGATTTTGCAGGAAGAATCATTCTTGATGAAAACGGAGTTGAAGTTTTCAATTTCGGTAAGCATAAAGGAAAGTCTGTTGAACTTGTTTTTAACGAAGAACCGGCATACTATTCCTGGATGATGAATGGAGAATTTCCTCTGTATACAAAAAAAGTGCTGACAGAGATAAAATTAAGATCTTTCGGAAAAACACTGGGATAGAATGAAGATCATCTGCATAGGGCTCAATTACAGGAAACATGCTATGGAGATGGGATGGCCTGTTCCGGATGAACCTGTTGTATTCCTTAAACCCGATTCATCAATCCTGAAAAACAATAAGCCTTTTTTCCTTCCGGATTTTTCGTCAAATATCCAGTATGAAGTCGAAGTTGTAATTAAGATCAGCAAGCTGGGTAAGGGAATTTCAGCAAAGTTTGCCCCACGGTATTTTGATGAAATTACTCTGGGCATCGATATAACGGCACGTGATCTTCAGACAAAACTAAAATCAACCGGAATGCCATGGGAATTGTCAAAATGTTTCGATGGCGCTGCACCTCTGGGTAACTTTATTCCAGTCACAAGTATCAAAAATATGGAGAATCTCGATTTCCATCTTGAGATCAATAATAAAGTGGTACAGAAGAGTAACACTTCAGATATGATTTTCGGTTTTAATGAGATAATTGAATATGTATCGAAATTTTTCACACTAAAAACCGGCGATCTGATATTCACAGGCACTCCTCCCGGAGTGGGTCAGCTTCATAAAAATGATAACCTTGTTGCATATCTTGGTGAGGAACCGGTTCTGGATTTTAGGATAAAATAATATTTAAAAGTCAATTAAACCAGTATGATAATTTCAATACAAGTCCGCGGTTCTTTATCCTGGAATCAGCTGGGGAGGAATTCTCTGTATAAACAATGAACAGGTCCGATACAGGTGCAAAACGCCATTGAAACCTGAAGTTATAATTTAAATTGTCTATCTGGGTATTATATTGGACAAAACTGGTAAAGAAGAGCTTATCGGTGAAAGTAATATCGAGTTTAGGTCCAACAAGCAAAAACTGAGCACTTTTATAAGGTGAGGGCAGTGAGATATTGTTATATGTCGTAATAATTGCAAGGCTTCCGTAGGGTTGAACCCTATAGTATAATTCCCCATCAACCATCCATTTTGTGCCATTGTAAAATCCGCCATACCTACTGCTAACCAGCCAGTTGAGTGATTTACGTATATCTGAAGTGAAAGATATACCCATCTCATTCCAGTTAAATTTGTCATTTGCCGGAAGAGGGGTACTGCCTGTATTGGTGGGATCAAAAGGTGACTGAAGCTTGACATATGTATTCATCCCGTCAACCACTAAAATACTTTTATTCATCCATTCAACCTGGTAAAGAAGCTGCGTTACCCTGTCAGTGAGTTTCATAGCCGGATCATAATACATATCCTCCTTTAATGCAGGTCCATGATCAGCAATTTTGCTTTCTGCAGGGAAAAACTTGTATTGGAATGTCGGATTAATTTCATAGTAACCTTTTCTTCTTATATAGCCGACTTCTGCCAGGTAATCTGCTCCCACCCACGCCTGGTTCAATGTTGCCGTTAAAAACTGGGTGTAGTAAGCAATATTGGCAGACGTTGCTGAAGCATTACCTTTTACCCCGGGGTAAAACGATTGATGATAAAACGCTTTCCCAAGCCAGTGGTTATCTGCACTTGCAAGGTTATACTCAAGTCCGGCAACGCGATTATATTTGTAATTCAGGTATTGGGCATCACTACCTGGATTTATCATTTGCTTGTTGATAAAGAAAGCTGTCAGGTTCGAATGGCTGAATAACTGACGTTGAAGAACTGCAACTGAAAAATTTTCAGGTGCAATAGTATCTTTTTGACCCGTTTGAATGTCCATAACTCCTATTCTCCAGTTATTTCCAATTTTGCCGCTTAATCTTGCACCGCCAAGGACGGAGCTCTCGAGTCCTATCCGGCGTGAGAAAAATGGCCTCAGGTTATCATTGCCAAGCTGAGCAAAGAGATCGCTGTTTTCAAGATAAAACTGTCTCTTCTCAGGGAAGAATAGTTCAAAACGATCAAGGTTTGTCACCTGATTGTCAACTTCGACCTGGGAATAATCAGGATTGACTGTCAGATCGAGGTTCATCGACGTAGAAAGTATAACCTTTGCATCAATACCTGCATTGGCAACAGGTTTGAAACCTTCTCCGGCATCCTTGTTTTGTGTGGTTTTTGCTGAAACATATGGTATTAGTGAGAATCTCAGACCTGAAGGAGGCAGAGGCTTATCCCAAACGAGTGAACCTGCAAAGGCAAGCGTGGCTGTTGCAAACTGCCTTGGCATTGGGGCCCAGCTTGATTTTTCATTGGTTTTTAGATCAAGCCTGCTGAAATTTATTCCCCATTCTTTTTCTCCGCCGTTATATCGGATGCTGCGGAATGGAATTGCAAATTCAGCTACCCAGCGATCTTTATAATTTTTTACGGCAGATCTCCATTTTATATCCCAGTTAAGATTCACTACACCGCCGTTAGCTTGTATCCCATCCCATTGTGCCCCGGCAGAAGACACGCCGAAGGCAAAGCCGTTAGTCTGATCATTGTATGTATCCATGAATACAATGAAGTTATCATTTTTAGGAAAGTTGAAGTCGCGGCGCAGTGATTCCACCGGACGCTTTCCCGGAGTCGAATCGTAGCAGATTATGCCAACATAAAGGGTCGATTGATTATAGATTACTTTTACCTCAGTTTGAGAAATGGCAAATCCGGTATCAGTTGGCAATACCCTCTGGAAATGAGTAGCTTTGTCAGCAGTAAGCCAATCCGGTTCATCGAGAATTCCATCAACATTAATTATATTGTGCGTCTCTGTAGTATTTATCCGGTATTTTTCACGGTTAATTCCTTTTGACTGACCAAAAAGTACTATATTAAAAAACAGGAAAATAACGGTGCTGAATAATAGGGAGGGTTTGAGCATTGAGAATAATAAAATTTGGCACAAGGTAAAAAAAAGTTTGAATAACCTCCTTAAAAAGCTAAATTGGTGAAGCCTGTTATATCATAAAATATGTTAAAAATGAATATTCAGCCACAGGTTCATTTAATTGTTATAATTTTATTGATACTGAATTATATAGTTTTTATTTATGGTAATAGATATTAGTAAAGATGCAACGGAGCTTGGACTCAAAGCTGCAAAATATGCTGCAATAAAGCTTAATGAAGCAATCCGACAGAATGGAGAGGCCAGGCTTGTCGTATCTACGGGCAATTCTCAATTCGAAACTCTTCAGGCTCTGGTAAAAGAAAAGCTGGAATGGGAGAAAATAGTAGTTTTTCACCTCGATGAATATATCGGGCTGCCTGTAAAACATTCTGCAAGCTTCAGGAAATATCTTTATGACCGGTTGATAACTCATGTGCGAGTGAAGAAATTTTACAGCATAGATGTTGAGGAAGATATTGATCATGTAATAAGCGTACTGACTACCGAGATAAGAAAGAAACCGATCGACCTGGGATTAATAGGAATAGGTGTCAACGGACACATTGCTTTTAATGACCCTCCTGCTGATTTCGATTCGCACGAAGCATATATAGTTGTAAATCTGGATGATGAGTGTAAATCACAGCAGGTAACTGAAGGATGGTTCAAAATTGTGAAAGAGGTCCCGTCAAAAGCCATCTCAATGACTCCATGGCAGATCATGCAATGCAAGACTATTATCTCATGCGTACCTCATAAAGTCAAGGCCCTAAGTATCAGTAATATGCTTATCAATTCGCTGACGAATGTAATTCCTGCAACATTATTGAAACAGCATAAGGATTTTCACCTTTATCTTGATATTAATTCGGCAAGTGAAATAATACCTATATAAAAGCTTACCGAGAGATGCAACAGGAAAGAGATGAGCATTTTACTATAGAGGCCATTCATTATGAAACTGGCAACCCGGTGAGAATCGTGATCGATCACGGGTTTATTGAAAGCATTCAGGAACTTACGGATTTAAAAATTCAAAATGAGAACTTGTTTATTGCTCCCGGTCTCATTGATAATCAGATTAATGGATATTCAGGTGTAGATTTCTCAGGTGACAACCTGACTAAGGACGATGTTATTTACGCCACAAAAGCTATCTGGAGAGAGGGAGTGACGACTTTTCTTCCCACTCTCCTGACTAATTCTCATGAAAAACTTGTAAATAACTTAGGCATACTTCATGAAGCAATCAATACTGATCCAGGTCTGATTAATTCAATTCCCGGTTTTCATCTCGAGGGTCCCTATATCTCTCCCGAAGAAGGATTCAGAGGTTGTCATCCTGTTCAGCATATCCGCAAACCATCATTTAAGGAGTTCCAGGAGTATCAAAAAGCCTCAGGCGATAGGATTATTCAGATAACTATTGCTCCTGAAATTGAGGGTGCGATGGAATTCATTAGAGTATCTGCTCTGAAAGGCATCACTGTTGCAATCGGGCATACAAATGCTTCCGCTGATCAGATCAGTCAGGCAGTAGAAAATGGTGCTCGTTTATCCACTCATCTTGGAAACGGCTGTGCAAATTTCATACACAGGCATAATAATCCAATCTGGCCGCAACTCGCCAATGAAAGATTGATACCTTCCATAATAGCCGATGGACAGCATCTGTCACCAGAGGAGATCAAAGTTTTTTATAAAGTAAAAGGTCCGGATAATATTATTCTTACTTCAGATGTAATTTACCTGGCCGGCATGGCTGCGGGAAAATATTCATTCATGGGGAGCGAAGTAATTCTTTCGCAGGAAGGGATGTTATTAAATCCTGAACTTAATTGTCTTGCAGGAGCCTCATTCCCTTTGAAGAAGGGAGTTGAGAATATGATAAATTTCACAGGCTGTTCTCTAAGAACTGCTGTAAATATGGCTTCTGTTAATGTTGCCAGGATATATTTCCTGCACGACAGAGGAGTGCTGGCTCCGGGGATGAGAGCTGATATCATAGTGTTTGAAAAGAATGGAACCGGACTTTGTATTATGAAAACTTTTCTTAAAGGCAGACTTGTTTACCAGAGATAAATTTAATACACTGGGATATTACGCAGAAATCGAAAAGATTCCAGTTTAGAAATATTTAACTTTTGATTATTCTTTTCCCTTGGTATTAATTAATTCTATTTTTATCTTTGGCCATTAATCTAATAAATTGTAAAGATGGGAAATTTAGGAGCTACTGAGATTTTACTGATTCTGGTTGTTGTAGTACTTCTTTTCGGTGGCAGGAAGATTCCTGAACTGATGAAGGGTATCGGGCAGGGTATGAAAGAATTCAAGAAAGCTTCCCGTTTGGATGATGAGAACGAAAAACCTGGCTCTGAACACAAAGACGAGGAGAAAAAATAAAGGTTGATACTCTAATGCATTGTGAGGCAACCTTTATTTCATAATGTATTGTAAATCAGTCTGAAATACTATACTTTGGTGCTTTTCTGTGTTTGTTCCCCTGCTCATAGCTAAATGCAATTTCGAGCAATAAAGGTTCATTCCATGCTTTTCCAAAGAATGTAACTCCAACAGGTAAATCATTAATAAATCCCATTGGAACAGTGATTGCAGGATAACCTGATATTGCTGCCAATGATGAACTTCCTCCAACAAAATGATCACCCAGTACCAAATCGGTTTTCCATGCAGGTGATCCGGTCGGCGCCATAATGGCATCAAGTTTATAGGTTTCCAATACTTTGTCTATTCCATCTTCCCTGGTTGCCTTTATCATTGTTGCAAGTGCCTTCTTATATTCTGGCGAATTAAGATCTCCTTTAGCCTCGGCCTGTTCCAGAATCCCCTGGTCGAAATACCTTAATTCAATGCTGTCTGATTTATTGAAATCAATCAGTTCTTTGAGATTTTTAACGGGGGAATCACTTCCTGGTCCTGCGAAATATTTATTAAGTCCATCCTTAAATTCATACAGAAGAACCTGGTATGAAGCATCTTCATAGTTCTGTCCTTTTGGATACTCAATATCTACAACCTCGGCACCGTTTGCTTTCAGATAAGCGATGGTCTTATTCATCAGAGTATCAACTTTATCGGAAAATCCCATGGATTTTTTAGATAAGCCGATCCTTTTACCTTTCAGACCATCTTTTTTCAGGAATTTTGAATAGTCGGAATAGTATTTCCCCTGCGATGCGAATGTTTTGGAATCTGATGAATCGATGCCTGTTAAGGCTCCAAGCGTTAACGCGACATCTTCTACTGTTCTTCCCATTGGACCCGGAGTATCCTGTGTGAAAGAGATGGGAACTATCCCTGTCCTGCTGATAAGCCCTACTGTGGGTTTAATTCCTACAATCCCGTTATTATTTGAAGGGCATACAATTGACCCGTTTGTTTCAGTGCCGATTGCAACCATGCATAGGTTTGCAGAGACTGCCACACCTGATCCCGAGCTTGAGCCGCATGGATTACGATCAAGGACGTATGGATTTTTTGTTTGTCCTCCGACACCACTCCAACCGCTAGATGACATCTTAGCCCTGAAGTTCGCCCATTCACTCAGATTTGATTTGGCAATTATTACGGCACCCGCTTCTCTCAGCTTAAGAGCGACATAACTATCAGCTGCCGGAAATGATTTTCTTAATACTGTGGCACCGGCTGTTGTCGGCATCTTGTCGTGAGTATCGATATTATCTTTTAGAATAACCGGCACTCCCCATAATGCTCCTTTTGTCTTGCCTGTGGATGATTCTTTATCTAGCTCCTCTGCAATGTTGAGTGCATCAGGATTGACAATAATAATTGAATTCAAACTTGGTCCGCTTTTATCGATTTCGTCAATCCTGTCAAGATAGACTTTTACCACATCTCTAACAGTGTATTTCCCCTCTTTGTAACCTTGCTGAAGTTGCGCAATCGTTAATTCTTCAATCCAGCTGTTATCAGTTTTTTTCTCAACCTTGTTATTGACAGGGGCTTTGCAGGTGATCATGCAAATGATTAGTGAAAGGAACAGCAATAAAAATTTAGTGAAAGTTGGTTTCATAGTTTATTGTTTTTGTGTTAATTATGTAGAGAAACCTAATTTGGACGTCTCTACCGATCGTAACAGATACTATCTTCCATAAAATTATGAATATTAATTCAATTTGAATAAATTTGTTGTTACGGAATTGAATTAACACCCGGTAGATACGTCCGACCCGGGAATCTCTGCAAATAAGGGTTATGCAATTAATGATGAATCGGAATATGAAAAACATCTACCTTAAAATTCTTGCTCATCAATCCGATAATCCTCATCTGGCACTTGCTACAGTTACCAGGTCCAATGGTTCTACACCCCAGAAACCCGGAAGTTCAGCTTTGTTTGATAAAAAGGGACTTATCTCCGGAACGGTTGGAGGAGGAGTTGTTGAAGGAAGAGTTGAGAAACTGGCCAGTGAAGCGATTTTATCAAAAAAATCAGGTCATTTTTTGTTTACTCTCTCAAATGATATCTCAAAAAAAGAAGAGGCGATCTGCGGTGGGCAGATCAGCGTCCTGATTGATGCCAATCTTAATAATTATATAGCTGTTTTTGAAGAGCTTAAAAAGTCGTTTGATAACAGGGTGCCCGGTGTTCTGATTACTATGGTTACCAGGTTCGCGGAAGAAACAGTCCTTATTAATCGGTACTGGATGACAAGTACTATTAAGCCTGAAATGCCTAAGGAGTTTCTTGAAAAAATTGAGCCTGTGGTAAATAACATGCTTTCTGAAGACAATCCCTCAGATTACAGGGAAATGGAGCTTACAATACCCGATGAAGAACCATCCTCTCTGTTTTTTCTGGAAGCAGTTTTCCCATCTGCCAGCCTTATTATTGCAGGTGCTGGTCATATAGCACGATGTTTGGCACATCTGGCAGATATGCTTGGCTTCGAGGTTACGGTAATTGATGATCGACCCGAGTATGCCAATTCAGAAAATATTCCTGAAGCCAGCCATATTATTGTAAAAGATATTGGAGAAGCTTTGCAAGATTTGAAGAAAAACTATGATACTTATGTTGTAATCGTTACACGTGGTCATAAAGATGATGCTGCTGCTCTTAAACCATGCATAGGATCGGAGGTAGCATATACCGGTATGATCGGAAGCAGGAATAAAATAGCTGCTATGCGGTCTGAATTTATTGAGAACGGATTGGCAACTCCTGACCAGTGGGAGAAAGTATATACTCCTATAGGACTGGATATCAAATCGAGGACTGTTGAAGAGATTGCCATAAGCATAGCGGCACAGTTGGTATTGGTGCGAAACAATAAGCAGTAAGTAATAAGCAGTAAGCAGTATATGGGTGAAATATTGGCTATCATACTTGCAGCCGGTGAATCCAAAAGAATGGGATCTCCTAAAATGTTACTTATGTTTAATGGAAGGACGATGATAGAAAATGTTATTGCCAATGTTTCTGAATCAAAAGCCAGTAAAATTTTGGTGGTACTTGGGGCTTATCGGGATGCATTAGTTAAACAGATAGAAAAATTAAATGTAAGGTATTGTTATAATGATAATTATAAGGAAGGGATGCTGTCATCTGTGCAATGTGGTTTCAGAAATCTACCTTCAGATTATAAAGCAGTCCTAGTTTTTCAGGGTGATCAGCCATTGATCACCCGAAATTCAATTAATGCTGTAATTGATGCTTATTTAGCATCGGAGAAGGGTATCGTTATTCCAGTTTATAATGGCAAACGCGGACATCCCCTTCTTATCGATATAAGATACAGGGACGAAATAGAAAAACTGGGTCATGATGATGGTTTGCAATCATTGGCATACAGGTTTTCTGATGATGTTCTGGAAGTTGATACAACTGAACCAGGTATCCTAAAGGATTTTGATACATATGAGGAATACAAAAAGTATAAACGGAATTAATCAAATTCAATAGATATGGAAGAGACAATTAAATTTCAGTTAAACGGGAAAAAAACAGAAGAGATGCTTGATCCCACTCTGACTCTTTTGTGGGTGTTAAGGAATCATTTCGGGTTAACCGGAACAAAATTTGGTTGCGGTATGGGATTTTGTGGAGCCTGCACTGTTCTTATTGATAATGAACCTGTCAGGTCTTGTCAGTTGTCGGTGGGTGAAGCAGCCGGCAAAAATATTGTTACAGTCGAAGGGCTTGCAACAAATGGTAAACTTCATCCTATACAAAAGGCATTTGTTGAACATGATGCGTTGCAATGCGGGTTTTGTACTCCCGGAATGATAATGAATGCAGCGGGTCTACTGATAAAGAATCCTTCCCCTTCTGTCCAGCAGATTAAGGAAGGTATGGAAAACAACCTGTGCCGCTGCGGAGCACATATGCGTATAATTGAAGCCGTTCAAACTGCATCTAAAGAAATGAAAGGAGGAAAGTAATCATGAAAAAGGAACAAATTAATGATCAGGATTCATTACAAACTTCTGAAAAGCATGGCATGCCCAGAAGAGATTTCTTTAAAATTCTCGGAGGTGGTATTTTTATATTTGTTCGTCCCTGGGGAGCTTTGGACCTTATCGGCCTGCCTTCTGAACAAGCCAGGGGTGTGACAAAAGATTATAATGCATTTCTCCGAATAGCTGAAGATGGAACTGTTACATGCTTCACAGGTAAAATTGAAATGGGACAGGGCATAATTACTTCCTTGCCCCAGATGATGGCTGATGAACTTAATATTCCTGTAGAAAGGATTAAGATCATAATGGGTGATACCGATATTTGTCCATGGGATCAGGGCACATGGGGATCACTTAGCACAAGAATTTTTGGTCAGCTTATGAGAACTGCTTCTGCTGAAGCCAGAGGTGTTCTTCTCGACCTGGCATCAACACAACTTGGCGTACCTGTTTCACAATTGGAAGTCAGGGATGGAATAGTAGTTAACACAAAAGATCCTCAGAAAACCGTAAGCTATGCACAACTGACAAAAGGAAAGAAAATAGAAAAATTCCTCGATGTTAAACCTTCGATGGAGGATTACAAAAAGTTTAAATCTATAGGAAAATCATATAATCGCAGTGATTCTGCACTGAAAGTAACCGGTGAAGCTAAATACACAGGCGATATGAAATTGCCCGGGATGGTTTTTGCGCGGATACTGCGGCCGCCATCTCATGCAGCCAAGATGACTTCCGTTGATTATTCGGAGGCAGAGAAAATCGCAGGTACGAAAGTTGTCAGGGATGGTGATTTAATAGCTGTGATCAATGAGAATCGCGACAAAGCTGATGAGGCAATAGTCAAAATTAAAGCTGAATATTCATTCAATGAGGTGCCGGTTAACGATAAAACTATATTTGAATTCATGCTGAAGGCTGATTCGAATGCAAAGGCATTTAAATCAAGCGGAGATATTGAAGCCGGACTAAAGCTTTGTGATAAAACATTTGAATCGGAGTTTCACGATCCTTACCTGGCGCATGTAGCGATCGAAACACATACAGCCCTTGCCCAGCTTGAAGATGGTAAGATGACAGTGTGGGCTTCCACTCAATCGCCATTTGGTTTAAGGGAAGGCATCATGCATGAGCTCGGTTTATCGGTTGATAAGGTTAGAGTCATAACACCATTTGTAGGAGGAGGATTTGGGGGCAAAGGGGAATTCCAGCAGGGGATTGAGGCAGCAAAACTCTCAAAGCTTACCGGAAAACCGGTAATGCTTATATGGACCCGTGAGGAAGAATTTATTTATGATACATTCCATCCTGCCGGAGTTGTTAAGATAAAATCAGGTATAGATAAAACCGGCCTGATTAAATTCTGGGATTATAATTTGTATTATTCCGGAACAAGAGGAGCCGATGCAATCTACGATATTCCGAATACCAAGTTCACACATTACGACCAGAAAAACGGTGGACAACCTGTTCATCAGTTCGGAACAGGAGCGTGGCGTGCTCCGAATAACAATACAAATACTTTTGCAAGGGAAGTTCAGATAGACATTATGGCAGCGGCTGCAGGAACTGATTCCCTGGAATTCCGTCGCAAGAACCTCAGGGATGAGCATATACTAGCCTGCCTGAAAGCAGTTGCCGATAAGTTCGGATATGTTCCCGGTAAAGCTCCAAGTGGAAGAGGCATTGGAATTGCTTGTGGATCTGACGCCGGAGCCTGGGTTGCACATATGGCTGAAGTGAAGGTTGATAAAAGCACAGGCAAAGTTACGGTTGTGCGTATAGCCTGTGCCCAGGATATGGGACTATGTGTTAACCCCGAAGGTGCCACTATCCAGATGGAAGGCTGTATGACAATGGGTCTGGGATATGCCCTCGCCGAAGAGGTTTTGTTCGAAGGAGGTAAAATACTTACCCATGGTATAGATACTTACAATATTCCACGTTTCTCATGGCTTCCAAAGATTGAAACGGTTATACTTGACAGAAGAGATCAACCCCCGCAAGGAGGAGGCGAACCTGCTATTATTGCAATAGGTGCAGTGATTGCCAATGCGATTTTTGATGCAACCGGAGCAAGGCTATACAGGATGCCCATGACACCTGAAAGGGTACTGGAGGCATTGAAGAAAGTATAATTGAATTGACAATTTGATTCACAGCCAGGCTTCAGGTAATAGTCGATGGGTTTCAGGAAAACTGTTTTAACTTGCAGAAGTGACCTGACGCCTGTTGCCCGTCGCCTTACTGTTGTTGCCATATTTTATTTATAAACTTATGGAAATACGTTCTGTCATTACTAAATCTGATCTGAAAAGATTTATTAAACTTCCTTACAAGCTGTATAAAAATGATCCGGTATGGATACCTCCCTTACGAACGGAACAATCGGGTCAGTTTAACCCAAGGCAAAATCCGACTCTTGATCACTGTGAATTTAGTCTTTTCCTGCTTTTGGATAATAATGAGGTTATTGGTCGTATCGCCGCATTTATAGACAGACTTGCTCTGGAAACATGGAAAGAGGAAGTGGGATTATTTGGTTATTACGAGTGCATAGAAAATAGTGAGGCTGCAGAAATGCTGATGGAAAGCGCGGCTACATGGCTCAGAAACAAAGGGATGAAAATTATGCGGGGTCCATGGAGTTTCGTATCGCAGGAGTGGGGACTTGTTATAGAAGGATTCGTGCCTCCACCCGTATTGATGGCGCCATATAACCCATCATATTATGAAAGTCATATGGTTTCATTTAACCTTCATAAAATCAAGGACCTTCTTGTATATTATCTTTCAGTAAAAGAGGGTTATACTATTCCGGATAGAATTATGACTATGACTGATGATGTTGCACAGCGTTATGGGATAAGTGTCAGAAATGTAGACATGAAGAACTATGATAAAGATGTTCAGCACGTTATAGATCTATCGAATAAAAGTCTTATCAATAACTGGGGATATACGTCAGTGACAAAAGCAGAAGCTGAAGCAGTTGCACGCGACCTTAAGCCAATACTTCAGCCAAAAGGAGTAATTTTTGCTGAAGATAAAGAAGGTAACCCTGTTGGCTTCGCAATTGCCCTTCCTGATGTTAACAAGTTGCTGAAAGGGCTAAATGGACGTCTGTTTCCTTTTGGCTGGCTCAAGCTACTTCTCGGATTGTCAAAATTATGCAGCTATCGTCTTTTCGCACTTGGTGTTCTGCCTGAATACCATGGAAAGGGCATCGATAGTCTTCTGTATCGTGCTCTGTGTGAGTCGCTTTATACACCCGAAACGTGGATGGAAATTAACTATGTTCTTGAAGACAACGCTCCGATGAACAACGCTATCCATAAATTGAATGCAAAACCATTGAGGAAATACCGGATCTATCAGAAAGAGCTGTAGGGAAAAACTGTAAAGACTGTTCAGACTCTAAAGGCGGTTGCAGGAATGAATCAGTTAATATTAAATTCATGATGTTTTCATGAACAATTTCCATGAAATTATAAGATTGTGCTATTTTTGCATTTTACTCTATTGATGTGAAATTATTAATTGTAGAAGATGACAGATCGCTGAGCCGCTCCATTAACGATTACCTTAAAATGGAGGGACATATTTGCGAAATTGCACTTACTCTGGATGATGCTTTACAAAAGGCAGGCGTTAATAAGTACGATTGTGTTATTCTTGATATAGGTCTCCCTGACGGAAACGGATTGGATTTAATCCGCGAGATGAAGGCGAAACGATTGACAGGAGGAATTCTTATACTTTCTGCAAAAAGCTCACTGGATGATAAACTTGTCGGATTAAAAATAGGAGCGGACGACTATCTGACAAAGCCATTTCATTTTGCAGAACTCAGTGCACGAATAAATTCAATACACAGGCGGAACAATTTTCTGGGTCTGAATGAGATAACATTTAATGAGATAAGAATTCACACGGAAGACAACCAGGTTTATGTGAATGATAAGCTACTAATTCTGACAAAAAAAGAATATGATCTTTTATTGTTTTTTATGGCTAACAGGAACAGAATCATAACAAAAGAGTCAATAGTTGAACATCTCTGGGGCGATAATGTAATACTTACTGATTCATTCGACTTTGTCTATACACATGTTAAAAACCTGCGTAAAAAGATAGTTTCCGCAAATGGCAGGAATTATGTCAAGTGTATTTATGGTTTTGGATATAAATTCATAGATAGTTGAAATTACTAACCAAGAGTACTTTTTATTTTTTGCTTCTTTCTATTCTGGCAATGGTTGCCGGGGCAGCTTTGTTATATTTTACAATAAAGAAAGTAATCTACAAGCAGATCGACAACAGCCTTATTACCGAGAAAACAATAATTGAGGATCAGATAGAACAAACCGATACTATTCCTGACTTCGAGGCTACATTTGGACATCAGATCGAAGTTAAGCTGTTTAATTACCCGGTACGCAATATCCAGTCAATTAAGGATACCGATATATATGATTCAAAATCAGACTCATTTGTTCCTTTCAGATACATTTTTTACGCGGGTAACACTATTCAGAAAAAAGGCTTCATAATTACCATATTCCAGATTCTAAGCGAAAAGAATGAACTATTACAGGATATAGGCTGGTATATGTTTTCACTGTTCTTCTCACTCTTGCTTATTTCAATTCTAATCAACTACCTGATAGCCAGGAGGCTGTGGAAGCCATTTTATAATTCAGTTAAAATTGCAGGGAGATTTGATATACAGTCTGATAAACCTTTGGAATTACCTGAGACCGATATAAAAGAATTTGATCAGCTGAACAGGGTCTTTGATAATATGACCCGTAAAATGAGAGACGATTATCTTAATCTGAAGGAATTCAGTGAGAACGCATCTCATGAAATACAGACACCGCTTGCTGTAATCCGATCGAAAACTGATCTGCTGATGCAACAGAAAAGCCTTAACAAGGAAAGTCTTAGCCTTATAAAATCTATCAATGAATCCACAACAAAATTATTTAAGCTTAACCAGGGATTACTGCTTATTTCAAAAATCGAGAATCAGGTTTTTCATGAAAAGAAGCTGGTCTCATTGAAGCAAATTGCAGTCAATGGCCTTGAAAGTTATAAAGAGATTATGCATCTTAAGAAGATAACAGTTGAGATGGATGCCACTGATGATGCGATGGTTGAAATGAATGAAGTGCTTGCAGAAGTGATGATCTCAAACCTGCTAAGTAATGCTGTAAGGTTTAACATTGATGGCGGGTTCATCAAATGTCATATTGATAACATGTACCTGATTATAACAAATGCCGGGTTACCTTTGAACATTAATCCTGAAGATCTCTTCAAAAGATTTCATAAAAGCAGCAGCAACCCTCAATCAGTAGGTCTTGGCTTATCAATTGTTAAAGAGATTACCGTAAGTTATGGCATGGCCATAACCTATGCATGTCGTGATAATATTCACGAGATAAGTCTCAGGTATCGTAATTATGGGAGTTCTTTCCGGTCAATTTATTGAGAGCCCTTAAATTTTTGTTAAAAACTTTCAACTTCAGTTCATCTTCAGAATCACTGAATAGATTTGTCATAACAAACCAATTAAATCATTAGATATGAAAAAGTTATTATTCGTGATGGTATTAGTTATGGGGGCTCTTGTGGTTAATGCCCAGCGTACTCCAGTAAAAGTTGCAGATCTTCAGAAATCTATTACTGACAATATTACAAAAGACTATGTCGGTTTTACTATAAAGGACGCAACAAAAGTTGTTGAAAAGGATGTTGTTACATATGATGTGGTAGTGACAAAGGGAACTTTGCAGGAAACACTCTGTTATGATAGTACAGGAAAATTTCTGAAAAAAATGGGAGCAAAAGCTGGTATGGCTAAACCGGCACCAAAACTAACTCCTAAACCTGCTGTAAAGAATAAATAATAATCAGCATACTATTATAGTAAAAAAGGCTGTCTTCTGTTTAAGACAGCCTTTTTTACTCGTTAAAGGTCCCATCCTTTCCGGTACTCCCTTACAAGGAACTTATTGGCTTCCGGAAGATTGGTAACCTTCATGTTAACAGTATCATATTCAACCCTTTTTCCGGCACGTAATGCCACTCCTCCAAGAAGAATTGTCTCCGTTACAGGGCCGGTATAGATAAAGCTGCCAGGTGATTGGGTATTATTTTTGAATGAGTTGATCCATATATTGTTTGCATCTTCTCCGGACCTTTCGGGAGCGGTTCTTTTGGGGGTTACATTTTTACTCCCGACAAACAACTCAGGGTTCTCACCTCTGAACCCGGCGATTATTTTTCCTTTATCCCCAACAAACATCATACCTTCCCGTTCGAGTGCTTTCCCTGACCCAACATACTCGTCGGGAGTAACAGGTTTCATTCCCCCGTCATACCAGAACAGATCGAATGGGGCCAAATCAGCCTGTGCATTAAACTTAAATCTTATTATGCAGGAAAGTGGAAAAGCTACTTCATTCTTAACACCTACAGCCACGTTTCCCTGAAAAGCGCATGTGGTGGTTCCATAAGCTTCGGCACTGACGGCAGGAGAACTTATGCCAAGAGTCAGGAAAAGAGGAAAGAGACTATAATGTCCCATATCTGCTATACTTCCGGCACCAAAATCATACCAGCCTCTGAAAACGGCATTTGTGTAATTTGGATGGTAGGGCCTGTCAGGAACAGGTCCCAGCCATAAATCCCAGTTAAAGTCCTTGGGTATCGGTGGCGTATCAGTTGGATTAGCCTGCCACTGCGGCCACATAGGTCTGTTCGACCAGTTATGGATTTCCATTAGTTTACCAATAGATCCATCACTTATCCATTTTTTAATTAAATCATAGTCAGGTCTTTTACTCCAGGCAAGCAGGTGAGTGCTCAAACCTGTTTTTTTTGCCGTATCAATTGTAAGCCTTGCTTCATACATCCTGTTTGCAATAGGCTTGTGGGTTACTACATGTTTCCCCTTCTTCATTGAAGCTATTGCTACAGTACCATGAAGATGATCGGGCGTCATAATCTTAATCGCGTTAAGGTCCGTCTCTTTTTCCAGTAATTCCCTGAAATCCTCGTAAGAGGCACATCCTTTATATGTGCCTGAATCTTTTGACTTTCCATAATATTTCTGAACAAATTCCTGCCCGATATCCCTTCCTCCTGGAATTCCATTTATGCCTTCTCCCCACGATTTGTCACCCAATGTTCTTCTTATACTATCACGCACATCGTTTAACGACCAGTCAATATAGTTTGTACCAAACTTGTTGGGATCGCAGACAGCAACTATTTGCAACGCAGGATTTGAAATCAGGGCAGTCATCTCCCTTAATCCCTGTGTACCGCACCCTATATATCCAAGTGTGATTTTATCGCTTGGTGGTACATAACCCGGTCCCCCTAGAACATGTCTTGGAACAATTGTAATCGCGAGGGAAGCTGCAGCAGCAGATCCCAGGAAATCACGACGGTTAATTCTTTTTGAGATTGCCATTTTTATAATATTGATTTATAATTAACATTAACAATTTTGATAAATCCTTTTTATTTAGCAGGTTTCCAATAATCAAAGACTCCGAATATACTCTGCACTCTCTTTAAATGTTTCTAATCCCATTTCAACAAAGAAGTTCTTAATTCCGGCTGTCTTGAGGCTCGCAAAAAACTCTTTCCAGTCAACGATTCCTTTGCCGATCGGTACTTCCTTTTTTTCTGTTTCAGACCAATCTGCCAGATGTGCAGAAATAAATCTGCCGGGGTACTTTTTAAAATAGGTTGAAGCTTTATAGCCTTTTCTTATAACCGCAACCTGAAACTGCATTTTTATGGCTGATGGATCAAACTGGCTCATCAAAGCATCGAAGATAAGAGTGTCTCCGATTTTATCAAATTCCATATCGTGATTATGGTACCCCATTTGTATCCCTGCTTTTCTGGCTTTTAGTCCCATTGTGTTCAGTTTGTCAGCAGCTTTAAGCCAGTCGCTGATTGTTGCTTCTTTTGGCAAACCGAAACTGGAAAGTATCATTTGCATCTGTCCTGATTCATTCGCAAATGCGATTCTTTCATCAATATGCTGCCGGAGCTCATCCATTCCATAATGGCTGCTCGGCCATGAGAGACCGGAATCATTAATGATCTTCTTCATCTCTTTGGCTTTATATTTCATCAAGGGACCGAAACCCATGCTTTCATAACCCGGAGGTGAGCACATTTCAACACTCTGGTATCCCATCTCCGACACCATCTTTAAAGTCCCCGGGAAATCACTTCCAATCTTATCTCTTACAATCCATGACTGGAATCCTATCGGCATTTTGACAGGAGAAGGAATGCTGCCGGCAACAAGATCCAGTGGAATCTGAGAGGCAAGAATAACGGAACCAATTCCCAGGGCACTTTTCCCCAGAAATTGTCTTCTTGATAATTTGTCCATAATGAATATGTTTTTAATGATTACAAACGGTATGAAATCCTTTGAAAAGGCTACTGTCTATACAAATTTATAAAATTGACAGAATAAATAGTTGAATCCACACTAAAAAGTTGATATTATGTATTTGTGGCAAGAAAAATGCAATCAGGGAAGGCTATAGCTGAATCTCTTAGTATTTTTATATTGGCATATCAACCTGTTTTAGACAATTGAATTATCTTTAGGATATGAATAAGATAAATTATATATTGTCTGGATTAACACTTATTGCGATGTCAGTTACAAAATTTCCACAAGCAGAGATCAGCAACGGCTTGATCCATGCTACTTTCTATCTTCCAGATGCCAGCAAAGGCTACTACCGGGGAACCAGGTTCGATTGGTCAGGAAATATGTCCAGTCTTGAGTACAGCGGTCATAACTATTTTGGTCAGTGGTTCACTAAATACAGTCCTGAAATACATGACGTTATAATGGGACCGGTAGAAGAATTTACTCCTCTTGATTACCCTGAAACAAAGCCAGGAGGAAGCTTCATTAAAATAGGAGTAGGAGTTGTATATAAACAAGATGATCAGCCATATACATTCAGCAGAGTATACCAGTTATTAAATCCGGGAAGATGGTCAATAAAAAAGAAATCAGATCGGGTTTTATTTATTCACGATCTTGAGGATAAAGCTTACTCATATCATTATGAAAAAACAGTCAGTCTGACAAAAGATAAACCTGAACTTGTACTGTTCCATACTCTGAAAAACACAGGGACCCGTACGATTGAAACCAGCGTTTATGACCATAATTTCTTTGTCATTGATAAGCACCCGATAGGTCCGGGACTTGTGGTGAAATTGCCTTTCAAACTGAAAGGAGAAGGAGTGGGTTTCGGCGAATTGGCGGAAATTCAAGGCAATCAGATTTCCTTTCTAAGACCAATAGGCAATGGAGAAGACGCTGAGTGTTTTTCATTGGAAGGATTTGGTCCCAGTGCAGATGATTACGAAATCAGGATTGAAAATCGAATAACTGGAGCAGGTGTGAAGATCACCTGCGATCAGCCTTTTCTGAAGCTGGCATTCTGGGCTTGTCCAACAACCCTGTGTCCGGAACCATATATTAAAATAAAAGCAGAACCAGGAAAAGAAATCCACTGGACGATAAAATATGAGTTCTACACGCTTTCAAAATAGTTCCCTCCTTATAACTATTCGCATCGGTAAATTTATGTTTTTAGCTCGATCCATTATTTTTTGGATAGACGCATCAGAACTATTTTTATCAGGTCTTTGCATAAATACATTTCCCATACAAATTCTTTGAGATGTTAAAAAGCTTTTTTATTAATGCAATCCGTAATATGCAGAAGCATAGCGGGTACCTGATTCTTAATATCACAGGACTTACAATTGGACTCACCAGTTTTCTGCTGATAACTATATACGTTTTGCGTGAATTAAGTTATGACCGGTTTCATAAGAACTATGAAAACACCTACCGGATTAAGGTAAAAGGAGTAATGGCAGGAGCTACACTCGATCAGGCCATTACATCAGCGCCTATGGCCAAGACGCTTCTCGCTGATTATCCTGAGATATTGCATGCCGTAAGAATTAACCGTTCAGGAGCATGGCTCGTGAAATATGGCGAGAACCGGTTTAATGAGGATGGGGTTCTCTTCGCAGATTCATCATTTTTCAGTGTATTCGACTTCAAGCTTATAAGTGGAGACCCAAAGACTGCACTTGTTAATCCCCGATCAATGATTCTTACTGAAAAATTTGCCAGAAAATATTTTGGAAATGAAGATCCGATGGGTAAGAGAATAAGTCTCGAAGCAGATACTAACTTTTATACAATAACCGGTGTGATTCAGAATATTCCGGCAAATTCTCATTTTAAATTCGATATGCTTGGTTCGCTTAACTCTTTGGGTGACTCAAGGAGTGAAATGTGGCTCAATCATAATTATTATACATATATAGTACTGAAAGAAGGTATCAGGAAATCTTTTATGGAAGCTAAATTTCCGGAGGTGGTGTTAAAATATGTTGGTCCCCAGATTAAAAAGTTCATTGGCATAACGATTGAGGATTTTAAAAAGGCCGGCAATCAATTTGGCTATGAGCTTGAACCATTAAAAGATATTCATCTCAAAGGAGCTCCTCAGTATCAGATAGAGCCTTCAGGATCATTAACAACGGTATATATTTTTGGAGTTATTGCTTTACTGATCCTTCTTATCGCGATAATTAATTATATTAATCTGGCGACTGCAAAATCTGCCGGAAGGGCCAAGGAAGTTGGAATCAGAAAGGTCTCCGGATCGGATAAGACAGGATTGATACTTCAATTTGTGGGTGAATCCATGATTATCGTGACTATAGCAATGGTCATAGCATCATTATTTGTACTGGTGCTTACTCCGGCATTTAACCACCTTATCGGTAAAGAGATATCACTGAGACTTTTCTCCGGCTACAAGGGAATTCTCGGACTTATTGCTCTTATAGTAGTTGTTGGAACAGCTGCCGGCGCTTATCCGGCATTTGTTCTTGCATCTTTTAATCCTATTGAGGTTTTGAAAGGGACTTTAAACCCCGGCTCAATATCGAAAACACTCAGAGGCATTTTGGTTGTATTCCAGTTTACAGTTTCGATAGTAATAATAATTGGTGCATTTGTAGTATACAGGCAGCTGAATTTTATGACTTCAACTGATATGGGTTTTGTTAAAGATAACCTTCTAGTTATCAGGAGACCCGATGCACTTGGAAAAAAACTTGAATCCTTTAAGGAACAGGTTCTTCAGATACCGGGAGTTGATAAAATTGCAAATGCAACAGCAGTCCCCGGCACTAATAACTTCAACAATAACGCTTTTTTTCTCGACAATGATCCTACAAAAGCTACTTTCCTGATAAATCAGGACCTGGTAAGCTTTGGCTTTGCAGAAGTATTGGGAATAAAACTCGCTGAAGGAAGAGTTTTTTCAAAGGAATATGGAACAGATACTATGGCGATAATGATAAATGAAAGGGCAGTAAAAGCTTTGGGACTCACTGATCCTGTTGGAAAATATATACTCCGTCCAAGTAGCCCGGGTAATTTTGACAGACTCAGGATAGTTGGCGTTATGAAGGATTTTAATATAGCGTCGTTACATGATAAGATAACACCAGTCTGTTTTACGTTAATGAGAGGAAATTATGAAGGCTATCTGTGTATCAGGCTTAACGGGAAAAATACTCAGGGTGCAATTATAGCAATTGAAAGTGCCTGGAAGGATTATACTAACAGGCAACCCTTTCAGTATTCATTTTTTGCTGATGAGTTTAACAAGAATTATGAGACTGAGTACAAAACCGGCAGAATTTTCATTCTCTTCTCAGTATTAGCAATTTTCATTGCCTGTCTGGGTCTGATAGGACTTATTACATATATGACTGCTGTTAGAACACGCGAGGTAGGCATAAGGAAAACATTTGGTGCTTCCAAAAACATAATTGTAAACCTTCTCTCCCGTGAAGTTGTTGTACTTATCCTGATATCTTCAATTGTAGCTTACCCTATTGCCTTCTTCGGAATAAAATACTGGCTTGAAAGCTTTGCTGAAAAGATACATGTCAGTCCGTTTATATATATCATTGCCAGTATTATAGGACTTACAATCGGATGGCTTTCAATTATGTATCAAGCACTTAAGGCTGCTGGATCTAATCCGGCTGAATCATTAAGGTATAAATAAAGGCTCAACGGCTCAACAGCTCAATGGCTCAAAGATGCAATGGAATGACCGTGATAAAGTTTAACTGTATAAAAACAGTAAAATCTGTAAAGTTGAAAGTTTGTAAAGTAAAAAATCCATAAAGTCGTTCATTTAAATGAACTTCAGACTTTATGGACTTTCGACCATTCAGCCAGAGGCTATTACCTTTTTGAAGAGTATTATATGATTTATTTTACATCGGTTTTTGTACCTGTCTGGATTATAATATTTTTCTTCCATTCGTACTTAGTTCCATTCTTAATACCAAGCAGAACATCGTATGTTCCGGGAGAACAACAGTTTGCAGATCGAATGTTATCATAGCTGATTATTTCAATGCTCTTGTTCGGTGCCGGACTGCTGGTCTGATTGTTTGCTGTTCCCGCAGGATACAATTTCATGATGCTCATATCCTTGTTTAATCCTGAATAGCTAATTTCTCCAGCATTGAGATTAGTTGAAATCTTGTATTTGATATCCGGTTTCAAAGTGAAGTTTTCAAGCCAGATATTGTGAGCCTGACCTGATATTCCGATAGAGAGAAGAACATCATATGTTCCCGGTTTTATACTCACGCTGGTTTTACTGGCAATCTGATCAGCAGTAATTGGCTTATCATGTTTCCCTTTTGCAAAAAAAGAAGGTATGGCAATATAAATTTCTTGTGCTATGGCTGTTTTACTCCAATTAACTTTGGTCTCGAAAGAAGCAAGACCCTTTGCTGATGTAGGTGTCTCAGCGACAAGGATCTGGTAATCATAGAGTGTTACCGCGAGGGATGTCTTAGTTTTGGATTTAATCAGTATATTACCAATAACAAAGCTTAGAGTACCGGGTTTACCAGATAGTTTGAAAATAAGTTTCAATTCGTAGGTTCCTGGTGCAGCCCCTTGCACCTTGATCTCCTTACCGGAGCTAAGAAGCTTAAATGTTGATCCCGTTATCAGATCTCCAAGAGTTCTGATATTTACAGCTAGTGGGGACTTGTCACTTGCTGTAAGCGCAGCATAACTCTGTTGCACCCAAACCTGGCTCCAGCAATGTTCGGTTCTGATGTTTATCCCGTTGTCAAGTTTATAACTATAATCAGAAACCGGCTGAGCGTGAAGGGAGAGAATTACAAGTGCCTGAAGTGTAAGGAAGCTGAGTAGTTTTTTCATCGGAGTGTGTTTTTTAAAAGTTGGGAAAGTTCCTACCAAATTTACAATTTTAAAATGACAGTTAAAATTTTTTTTATTAATATGAAGAGCCTTAAACAGCTGCTCTGACTGGAACAAAACGATTCTTTTGTACTGATTTCCAGTGAAACTGAGGAATATTTACCCTTTGATTGTTGTCTATATAATTAACAACTCACTTTAATAATTATAGAATATGAAAAAAAACATTGAAACAAATCAGATTAGCGGTTCAGCTTTCGTGCGTTTAGTGTCACTGACTCTCATGCTGGCCCTTCTGACACCGGTTATGACGAATGCACAGGCTGGCAAAACAAATTTTGCAGGTGACTGGACATTAAATGCAGAAAAGAGTACCCAGCCACAGGGTGGTCAGGGAGGTGGTGGCGGAATGAGAATGGGTGGCGGCAGTTTTGTTGCAACACAGGAAGCCAATCTTCTGACTGTTGTAAGAACACGGACCGGTCAGGATGGCCAACCCACTACAATAACTATGAAATATACACTCGACGGAAAAGAGAGTATCAACACATCACCCAGAGGTGACAGCAAATCAATAGCCAAATGGTCCGCCGATGGAAAGTCTCTTACAATTGAAACTTCAAGAACCATGGATATGAATGGTGAGTCGAGGACGATGAAATCAACTGAAGTTTGGGTTTTAACTGATCCAAAAACACTTGCAATTACTGCTACAAGGCAGGGTCCGGATGGAGATGTAAAAAGCAATATGGTTTATGAGAAGAAATAATTATTGGATCATCTTACTGACGATGAAAAGGGCTCCGCATGGAGCCTTTTTTTTTTGAATTTGAGAATAAACCATTCACTCCAGTTGTCTAATAGAAAAGAAATAATATTGCAATTTGTACAGGATGGAGTTTAAAAAGAGATATACTAATAAATTATTATCATGAAAAGAAATCTTACAATTATCGGATTATTGCTTGTGATTTTAATGGCAGGCAATGCATGTCATTCAAGATGGCATGACAGGAAAGAAATGAAAGACTCGGGAAGGATGATGAGAATGGGTATGCATTTCAGACACATGGGAATGCCCGGGATGAGAGCCAATATGGGTAATGGCATGATGCGAGGTATGGGACCTGGTATGAGATTTGGCAACAGGGGAGGTATGGGCCGGATGCCAATGGATAGTACGGGAATAATGCCAATGGGACAAGGACGATGGATGCTTGAAAGTATTCCAAACGTCACTGAAAACCAAAAAAAGCTGATAGAAGATCTCATGAAAAAACATACTGATGAGATGAAAAAACTAAGGGAAGAGATGTCTTCAAAAATGCAGAGTTTGATGGATTCACACAAAAAAGACATCCTCAGTGTTCTCACCGATGAGCAAAAAAAGTTCATTGAATCAGGCAAAGACAAAGACGGTCCAGCTCCTGAAGGGGGAAAATAATTATCTAATTCAAAATCAGGGTTTAACCGTTATCCATGGGGAAAAGGAAGATAGAGTTATAAAGATTTATTATTGATAAAAACCTGTTTTCTTATTCCTCATTGGTTGGTGCGGGATTCAACCGGAACATTCATCAGATCCCTGATTTGTCTCCAGCCAATAAGGACAATATGATTTGTCTTTAATAATTCTTTGAATTCTGGACTTGAAATCAGATCAAGATCTTGCTGCCGCCACGCAGAGCCATAATCATTGTGTCCCTTGGTTATTGCCTGCATTTCATCATTATCAATAGCCAGATGAACTATCATCTCGTTCAATCCGGGCTTCATCGCTTCAATGCCTATTTTATAAGCATCAATCCATTTACCTGAAATCATCTTAGGTTCCAGCATGAATAAATTATCGAGAAGGAAGATCTTTGATTCCATTGATTTAGCCACTTCGGGAGGAAACCAACTCAAATAAGCACGTGGGAACAGAACCGGCAAATGATATATATCTGAAAGACTAAGATACATTTTTACAAGATCGGGGCTCGCCAGAACGCTGCCCATATGAGTGTCGAGGTGAGTCAGCTGGACCCCTGAAGCTATAGCTCTGTCAATCTGAGCCCTGAGTTCTTTCTCTGCTTCCGCACCTTTTGCCACTTTGCCAAGTTCCTCTACCGAAGCATAAAAATGGTTATTCTTATCAAGGAGGCTCGAAATCTGGTCAGAAGGAGTTATTCCACCCCATTTATAAAGATCCCATTCTGCTGTCATGGTAAGGTGAATCCCAACATCCAGTCCTGGATGATCTTTAGCATAGGATGCAATTTCAGGTGACCAGGGGCATGGTACCATTATGCTGCCAGATGTAATACTTTTATCATCGAATGCTTTTATACACGCAGTATTAACGGAATGAGCCAATCCCATATCGTCAGCATGGATTATAAGCAATTTGGAATCTCTTGGGTATCCCAGCATTTCAGCCAGATTTTTATTTCCCTGAGAATTGACACCGAGAGCGATTAGCAAACTGGCGAAAACAAGTATTAGTTTTTTCATCTTTGAGTTAATTAAATACATTTTTTATGGAAGTTACCAATGTTCTTATCCTTAATTCAGCGTGGAAATAGTTTTTAACGAAAGTATGAATAATTCTGACTCCTTATTTATTCTGTTAACTGAATCTTAACCACATCTCGTCTTCAATAAAAAAAAGACCCCACAGGGTTTTAAATCCTGTGGGGTCCTATACTTTGTCTTTCACAACATATGTCTGTAGATCAGAGCATAATCATTTTATTCTTATTTTATTTCAACAACAGCATACTTTGAAATTTTCCAGAACTGGTCGGGATCTTTTATGTCTATGCTGGCGATTTTGTTGTCTTTGTCACGAACCAACTCATATGAACTTGATGGATGTTCGGTGATAAGTTTTGCAGATTTTGAATTGACCGGAATACTCTTTAGATCTCTGATATTTACCTGTGTAAATAAGTTGTCAGCAAAATCGCGGTGTAAAGATTCTTTTTTACCAAGTCCGAGAAATCCACCTTCTTTAGAAACAAGGCCTTTAGCTTTCAGAGATTTGTATGTTCCCGAAGCAATAAAGCCTTTATTCAAGTCAGCTGTTTGATTAGTGATTTTCTCATCCTTCTGTGCAATGGCTACCTGCTGGTCACTCATCTTGGTATTAAGTTGTCCGATCTCGAAATCTTTTTTGGTAAGAGTAGTTTTCAGGTCAGCTACTTCTGTTTCGCGTTCTTTCATAGTAGCTTCCAGTTCAGCAATCTTAACCTGCAGACCTTTAATCTGGCCTCCTGAATTATTCAACTGGGCAGTTAATGATGCTATTTTCTTTTTATTCTGATCAAGCAAGGCATTAACATACTCAATGTCTTTGAGGATCTGCTGCTTTTTATCTTTTGAAAATTCCTGATCAGAAGACTTCATCGTGATGATGTTTTCCTTCTCTTTAACTGTAGCCAGGTTTTTTTCAATTTCGTCAAATGTCAACATCCATTCGTTGATCACTGAATCGCGGGAAGTTAATAACTGTGTGAATGAGTGTTTCTGGTTTTCTACTATAGCAACATGTTTCTTCTGCTCATTCGTGTACATTGAATTAACTATGAAAGCTCCGGCGATAATCAAAAGGAGTGCGATTATAGCGGTAGTTAAAACGCCTTTCTTCATTCCTTCTTTTTTTGCTTTTCTTTCATTATTCCGTGAAGCCGCATTGTCATTAACGACGGGACGGGTACTGTTTACATCATTTGTCATTTTAATTCCTCCTTAATGTTTGTTTATTTTTAATTGTTATAGTTTGTATTTTGTCAATAGATTAAAATCATCTTTTACTGGTTACTTGTCTGAAGTAAAATTATATTGTCCTTATGCAGGATTGTGCATCTATTAGTTCAAATGGTGTGCCCGGAATCAAATATAGCCATAAGATGGTTAGAATGAGGATGTTCTAAATTCATGGTTTACAGAAGAAACTATTCATTTTGAGAAAACAATTCTCATATTGAGAAAATAGAAATGTAAGATTTGGAGTTTAAACGGAGGATTTGAAAATCAGTCTTTTTCTTCCTTTAATATCCGGTAGATGGTCGAAATTCCGATATCGAGCTTTTCGGCAGCAAGCCTGATATCATTGTTGTTCTTCTTCAGAGTGGCTTTTATGATTTTAACAGTGTATTCACGTAAGGTTAAATTGTCACTTGCAATTTCGGATAAAGGATCACCTCTGTCAACCACAAGGTCAACCGGTTCTATTTCATCACTCGCTGATATTGTTACAGCCAGTTCAATGACAGATTTCAATTCACGGACATTTCCAGGAAATGTATAATTCATCAGTTTCTTTTGTGATTGTACCGATAATTTTTTTAATGGAATGCTGTTTTCTTCACAGAACTTTCCAATAAAATAACCAGCCAGAATCAATATATCATTTGCCCTTTCCCTTAAGGGTGGCAATTCAATAGTCAATCCAAACAGCCTATAATACAAATCTTCCCTGAAGTTGCCTTTCTTAACTTCATCTTTCAGATTTTTATTTGTTGCAACTACAATCCTGCAGTCGGTTTTTACAGGCTTATTACTCCCGATGCGAACAATTTCTTTCTCCTGAAGAACACGCAATAATTTTGCCTGAAGATTAAGTTCCATTTCTCCTATCTCGTCAAGGAAGAGGGTACCTCCGTCAGCTTCTTCAAAACGGCCAATCCTTCGGTAGGCTGCACCTGTAAAAGCGCCTTTCTCATGTCCAAATAATTCACTTTCTATCAGTTCCGAAGGTATTGCTGCAACATTTACTGTAACAAATGATTTATCCTTACGTTTGGAGTTATAATGAATAGCCTTTGCTACAAGCTCTTTTCCTGTCCCTGTTTCACCCGATATAATAACTGTAATGTTTGTCGCCAGGGCTTTGTCTATAAGATCGTAAACAGTTTTAATAGCCTGACTTTCACCAAGAATGCTCTCACGAAAGCTGTATTTTTTTTGTACTTCCCGTCGCAGAGTATTTATTTCACGCTTTAAGCCTATACCGTTTCGGATATTCTTTACCGTATTAAGAAGCCGGTCTTTAATATCTTCCGACTTACTGATATAGTCATAAGCGCCGAGCTTTAATAAGTTTACAACAGTGTCAATATCTTCCTGTTCCGAAATCAGGATTACCTGGGTATCGGAATTATCTTCCCTGATCCTTTTTAAGATATCAAGTCCTGTAAAGTCGGGAAGGCGGTAATCCAGGGTAACAATATCGGGTGATTCGAACAGACAATTCATAAAATCTTTTCCATTGAGGAAACTCTTTATCTCATAGTCAGGATTTAATGAAAGAGTATGAACTAAAAGCCTGTTGTACCATTCGCTGTCTTCTACAACAAATATTTTAAAAGGCTTTTCAGACATATCTTGCGGGATTCTGTTTTAATGTTTATTACAGTACTCACAAAGTAAAGTAAAAATGACCGTATTTGCCAGAGATTTAACCGATTTTCTCGATATGTTCCTTAATAAGTTTGCTGACGGCCTCAAATTCAAGCAAGGAATCTCCGGCTAACTTTTCGAGAGTTTCCAGTTCCACTTTTTTCTGAACATTTTCCTCGATTTTTTTCAGCAAAAGGCACAAATCAGATGCACCAATATGCCGGCATGGAGGTAACATCTTATGAGCCAATGCGCCAACTGAATCTAACCTGCCGGAATCAACATCCGTCTTTATATCATTAAGTCCTTTTTTTGTGGAATCAATAAATGAGAACAGCATCTGTTTAACAAATTTCTCATCTCCGCCTGATATATGATAGAGATTTTGTAAATTAATTTTTTCCTCTCCCGCAGCAGAGGTAATTTCTTCTGTCAGCTGAACAGTTTCCGTAACAGGTGAGTACTCTTTTGACACAGAAAGGATTGTTGTAAGCAGCATCTCTTCTGTAAATGGCTTTGGAAGAAACGCATTCATCCCGGCCTTCCTGTATTTTTGCCAGTCTTCGTTTACGGTTGCAGCCGAGATGCATATTACAGGCATTTCTGATTCCGGAATTTTCATTTCATTTCGGATAAACTGCGTAGCTTTTAATCCATCTATTCCAGGCATCCTGGCATCCATAAAGAGGAGATCAAACCGATCGGTTTTCAATATTTCCAATGCCTCCATTCCATTTGTGGCTTCATGATAGTTTACTTTCCATCTCTCAAGTATTGTTTTGAAAAGCAGACGGTTGTATTCTTCATCATCCACAATCAGTATTTTCATGTTTCTGATTTCTTCCGGAATGTAAAGAGGAGGTTCCACTTCTTTTCTCACCTGTTTCTCATCACCTGTGAGATATGGGATATTGCATGTAATTGTGGTTCCCTGGTTTTTGCGGCTTATACACTCGATTGTACCATTATGCAATTCAATAAGCTTCTTGACTATTGACAAGCCCAGACCCGTACCACCATATTTTCGGGTAGTGCTCATCTCTTCCTGAGTGAAATCTTCGAAAATGAAATTTATTTTGCTCTCTTCAATGCCAATGCCTGTATCAATAACCTTTATTACCAGATCAATTTCTCCTGATTGTTTTTTATTACAGTTAATACCGAATTGAACTTCACCATTCTTCGTAAATTTGACTGAATTGCTGACCAGATTGATCAGTATTTGCTTAAGCCGGTAAGGATCGCCTAATAAAATATGTGGCGTATCTTGACTTATTGAATAGCTTAATTTTGTATTATTCCTCAGGGCTTGTCTTTCGAACAGGGCATAAACATCTTCGAGAATTTGTTCAATTGAAAAATGCACCTTTTCCAGCGACACTCTTCCATTCTGTAGTTTGGAAAAATCGAGGATATCATTAATGATGTTGGCGAGATGATCGGAAGATGATTTAATTATTTTCAGTGAGCGTATTGTATTTTCTTCCAATGGTTCATGCAAAAGCTGTTCGGTAAACCCTGAAATAGCTGTGACAGGTGTACGGATTTCATGACTCATATTAGCCATGAATAGTTCTTTTGTACGGGCCAGCTTTTCAACTTCATCTTTGGAACTCTCAAGGGCAATCTGATACAGATGTGTTTTTCGCACGTATCGTATAATAATAAACATTACCAGTATTGCCAGAAGTGTTCCTGAGATCGAGAACATCATAAGCCAGATGTAAGTTTTTTCAGCTAAATCATCGGCGGCTAAAGCTTTTGCTTTGACTAATTGGGAAATTTCATTTTCCAATTTGGTAATCAGATCATAAAACTGCTCTTTGATCTCACTGCTGGTGACAGCTAATCTCGACTCCCTGATCGTGAGTTTCACCTTCGTTATGCTATCCTGTTGTTCTATCTGTTTCAGATCGCTGAGAATCTCCTTTTCATTCAGCCTGTTTTTATTACCACGGCTGAATACACGTTTTAGAATGCTTTTCTCGGTCTTGCTGTCTTCAACCGAGCTACTGTCGAGCCTCACGGATAGATGTTTCAGATTTTCAACAACCATGTAGCTATTATGGAGATATAATAACTGGTTCCAGATAACAATGTTTTTTTCAATGAGCTTGCTAATAGTATCAGTCTGTTGGAGAAGAACGGAATCACCAACACATTCAGAGTGTAATCTGGCAACTTTATCATCAATATTTGAAATAATGGTGTAATATGGCCGAAGATCGACCGTGTCGTGTGTATTTGAATAGATACGAATACTATTCTGTGCTTTCTCCAGATCCATTGAAATATCCCTGATGCTCGACAACCTGATGTCAGGCTTTAGGTCCACCTGAATTGAAGCAACAATTGAAGAAAGATTACGGTACGACAAATAGCCTGTTGCGGAGAGTAAGATTACTGCCAGTATCATTAAGAATCCAATCTTTATCTGAATTGAAATTTTCTTCACGGGTATTGTGGCAGAATTATTAATACCCAAAGCTATAAAAATTTATTTTCAATATATTGATCCAGATAAAGTCTGCAGAGTGCGGGAGCAAATATGTCCTTAATAACATAAAAATCGTAATTGTTCTGAATGCTCCTTTCTTCAACGAAGGCCGACTGAGAGAGAAGCACGGCAAGGGTGTTGCTGTTTTCCTTTTTCAACTGTTTTATTATCTGCGCACCACTTATTCCATTTCCCATGTTATGATCGACGAATGCCACAACATCGTTTTCATTGAACTCACGCGATTCAATTTTCCGCATGCAGTCAGATGAATCAACAAAAGAATGAATAACCAGCTGGTATTTCATTTTACGTTGTACAAAATAGGCGCTTTGCTGTAAAGCATTGTAAATTAAATTGTTATAATACTCATTATCCTCAACCACCAGGATATTAATTTTTTGTTTCATTTCGCACTCGTGTTGGTTCTGTTGAGGATATTCTAAAAATGTGCCAGATTATTTTTGTAGCGCACAAAAAAGTGTATCTTATTAATCCATAATAAATTAACTTATTAGGTATTTAATTAAGCAAAAGCATTGCAAAAGGAAAATTTCTCAAAATGAGAAACAGGAAGGAAAAATATAGGAGAAAGGAGAAAAGGAGAAAAATAAAAAGCGGATCCCTGCTTCTGAAGAGATCCGCTCTGTTTTCTGATTTACTACCTTCAGTGATTAGATTCCTTATTCTCAGATTATTTTATTTTATCGTCTTTTTTATTTGCTGTCCCTGCTTTGCCTTTAGTGGCATTCTTTCGGCTGGGAGAAGTCGCAGTAGTTGTTTTTGAATGGCCTGTTGCATGGTTTGTACCAGCATTTTGTTTGGAAGAAGGATTTCCCATTGATCGGTTTGTTACAGTTGTTGACTTATGCGATGTTATTGCACCATTCTCCTGTGAAGGATTTGCCACAGATCTGTTGGTTACAGGCGTTGTTGATCTCCTGTTTGTGACAGAATTGTTGCCTTCATGCGGATTTGTAACGGATCTGTTGGTCACACTTGTGGTAGTCGATCTTCTGACAGTCGGTGTATTATTTGGAGACGGGTGATTTGTATTGGTCATAGTGCTGGTAGATCTCCTCATTGTTGAGTTATTAGTTGCCGAACCCTCAGTTGTTCTTCTGTATTGATCGGGATGCATTTTAGCAAACATAGCTTCACCATCCCTTCTCTGCTCGGGATGATTATATGTTGTTCTATAATTACCGGTCTGAATCTGGTGTCTTACATCAGGAGAATATGAACGTCTGCTTGTATAATAATAGTCATTCCAACGTGAATAGCGGTGATCGTTCCAGCGACGGTAATGTCCGTAATAATCCCCATTCCAGTTATAGTGGTATCCGGAGTAATAATTCCAGGAGAAAGGATGCCATGGGTGCCAGTAATTTGGATAATATCCCCAGTACCATGATGAGTGCCAAACGGTATAAGAAGGCATGAATATAAATCTTACCAGAGGCCACGTGGCAATCTGAACAGGAGTGGTTTTGATGTATGTAACAGTCTGTCCGTTAACTGTTCTTGTACTTCCTGTATATCCGGGGTTTGGAGTTTGTCCCTGGTTTGCATCATCAAATATAGGTTCAATTATATAATCTTTTCCATATAATTGTTCGTCACCTGTAAGCTGAATCTGCACCTGTCCATTCTGGAATCGTTGTACGGTAAAAACGGCAACGTCCTGGTTTTCCTTCGGACTTACGGCAACCTGAAGAACAATATTATGAACATCACCATCAACGTTGTCGATTACTTTTATGTAATCCACAAGATTATCTCCATTGAGATCGAGATTATTTATAGTGGAGTTCTGATCATTCAGGCTTCTCTCAAAATCTTCAAGTGTTTTTGATTCCTGGAATAACTTCATAACTGCATATAGGTTAAGATTATCCCCCGGAAGACCCAGATTATCTTCGTTATTATTCTGAGCCGTTAGATTGGTATAAGTGGCGAATAAAGCCATCAGAATTGATATGATTATAAATTTTTTCATAAAATGTATTTTTAAAAGAACAAGTTAATACAAAATAGTAAATACAAAACTTATACCAACTTTTTTTGAAAAATAAAATTCCCTGACGTTATTTTATAAAATTACATATAATTCAGAGGAAATGGTTTGTCACAAAGTATTATCCGTTTAATAGTTGTATCATTATGCGATAATGTTCTTATTCTGAGATTTTTTTTGGCGTTCAACAGGTTGTTGAAGACTGTTTGTGGCTGACTTTGGGCAATAATAAATGAAGATTTCAAAACAGATGAAGATTTCTGACAAGGTAATTATTGCAATATTTGTTTTTGCCACATTCTGTCTCAGTAATAAGACAGCAATGGAAAATATTGATGTTCATCAGTTATGGCTGGAGTGCAGGCTTAAGGATGAGATTCCATTTGGTATATTTAATACTGCTGTTCTGGGATGCCAAAAAACAGATAATAATCATAAAAAGAACATAATAAGTATAATAGATTTTTCAAAACCATCAACTGAAAAACGGTTTCTGGTGATTGACCTGGGGGATAAACGGCTGTTATATAAGTGTTTTGTCGCACACGGGAAAAACTCAGGTGAGAATTATGCAAAAAGCTTTTCGAACGAATCCGGATCCCTTAAGAGCTCACTTGGTTTCTTTCTTACAGCTGAGACCTATTCAGGAGATCATGGATATTCACTCAGGCTCGAGGGTCTTGAAAAAGGTATCAACGACAATGCCAGAGCAAGAGAAATTGTCGTACATGGTGCTGAATATGTAAGTGAGGAATTCATTCAAAAATATGGAAGACTGGGACGAAGCTGGGGATGTCTGGCTTTACCGGTTGAAATTTCAAAAGAAATCATTGATAAAATCTCCGGAGGGAGTTGTCTCTTTATATATGCCGACGATAATTATTATAAAGAGAATTCCACTTTTCTTAAGAGGTAGCAAGACCTTCTTTTTCTTATGCCTCACGCCCCACACCTCACGCCTCACGCCTATCTGCCGCTTGCCTCAGAAGCCTCTTTAGCAACTTCCAGGTTATGCCTTGCCTTTTCGGCAATTACTGAATCCTGATTTTTCGTAAGCCGTTCAAGAATTTCAATTGCCTTATTCCAGTTCTTTGCAAATATACAGTCGTTTGATTCTTTAAATGGCTTGCCTGTATAAAGCTGTTCTGAATCATAAATTGTCTTCGAGTAGAACTTGGCTACATAATCCTGTCCCGATTGAAATGCAAGGTTCCCTATCTCATTTGCTGATCGCGAAATGCTAGGTATAAGTATGATCAATCCCGACATCGAGGTTTGTGGTTTGACCATCGATGACTGGTCAACCTCACTACGGTCAATGAGATCACCTGTTGAAGAATACAGTGACAAAAAGAACCTTGTATTCAGAATAAAACTAATTGTTCTGTATTCTCTTCCATAGTAATTGTTAACCACAGTGTCCCTGCCGAAGAAGATACTGGCAGAATCCATTGTCAACAACAAGTTGGAATTAAATCTGTTACAAATTGCATTAATTGTATCTATCGGCAATATAGTAGTCTGGAGTCCGGTTTCAATGTTCTTTTTCAGAGTATCTGCCAGAAAGAAACTGAATGAAGTATCATCTGAAAATGAGGCTAACCCGTCCAACAGACCCAATACTCCGGCATGGTATGAAATTCTGTCTTTTTTATTTACATTTTCAGGATTAGTATAGTTGTACAGATTGACAAATGCAATGGCGTTTTGCTTTTTTTCAAGATTTATCTCAGGATCAATTCTCTTCCCGATGTATACTAACTTGGCGCAGGAAGGGAGTAACATCAAAATATATGCAGTAAGTAAAAAGCTGATAAAGACTTTCATTTTATTTTCTGATTCTGTCCGGCAATTAGAAATGAAACAAAATTAATATAAAATTGAACTACAATCATTGTGCCAAATCTGATCTTATAAGCTTTGTTTATAATCTGCCAAGTCGTCTGAAACTTAATAATCGACTGTGAATCGCTGGCGGGTATGCTCCGGGTATCTTGCCGGCGGTATTGGAATTCAGGTTTTTTCATTCTGAACTAAATTGACACTATCCTGATGTCAGAATCATTTAATTTTTAAATTTGCAAGGTTTAATCAATTAATATTAACATGAAAGAACTTGTACGTTGCCGTCCTTGTGGATTTGTAATGGAAGCAGGTAAGCTTGGAGATGTCTGTCCTGCTTGCGGAATGCCAAGAAAAGTCTTTGAGCCTTACAGAGAGAGAGTCTCCAGAAACAGATTAACTGTACTTAATTTTGATCTTCATCCCATTGCCATTCATCTTTCACAGGCACTTGTCATTGCAATCCCTTTTCTGGTAATTATGACAAATCTTTTTAAACAATTTCAACCTGAAATACTCAAGAGTGTATTAGTATTTTCAGTGTTTATCTTCCCATTCACACTTGTCTTAGCAATTATCACCGGAATTATTGACGGATTGACCCGATTCAAAACTCTGTCTACACCTATATTGAGAGTGAAAATTATTTTTAGCCTGATAATTCTTTCATTATCTGTTGCATTGTTTTTTATAGCTCCTCAGGCAAATCTTTATATCCTTACAATAATAATAAGCATATTGTCTCTCGGGGCCGGTTTTCAGTTAGGCCTTTGGGGAAAAAAGCTGATTAATGTTATCTTGCCCGGGTCATATCCACAGAAGAAAGGCAGTAAGACAACTCAACCTGAAGGGGAGAAAGCGTGAATGGAGTAAAAGAAAAAAATCAACCTTCGTTTACCCTTCCGGATCAGTTTTAAGCTGAAGGACGTTCTATCGTAATAATATCAATATCAACTATTTTAGTCTGACGGAGTATCTTCATATTTGTTGGCTTTTGTATCAGCTTGCTGCCAACTTTCCTGCATACGTATCATTGTGAAAAACAGAATGTTAATATGTTTGAAGTTGTTACTTAATAAAATTGATAACTTTGATTTCAAATTTCATTCATGAAGGCAGTCTCATTAAAAGAGCTCAGAGAGGAATTAGCCAGCTGTACGCCTAAAGAAATACGTGATCTGTGTCTACGGCTTGCAAGGTTCAAAAAAGAAAATAAGGAATTATTGACATATCTTCTGTTTGAATCGTCAGATGAAGGACTCTATGTGGATAATATAAAAAAAGAAGTTGATCTGCTTTTCGATCAGATAAACAGGAAGAGTCCTTACCTTATTAAAAAAAGCTTTCGAAAAATTTTACGAACAATCAGGAAGTATGCAAGATACTCATCAAAGAAAGAAACGGAGGTGGAATTGCTGGTGTATTTTTGTGCAAGAATTAAAAAATTCACCCCTTCAATTCAAAGAAACACCGGACTTCTGAAATTCTACGTTCGGCTAACCGAAGCGATCAGAAAAAAAATAACACTCCTGCATGAAGATCTGCAGTTTGATTACGGTGCTGAATTGAATGCGTTAACTGGCTGAAAAGATGAACGGGAAATGGTATTTTTGCGTTTTATTTTAAAATGAATTACTTTTGACATATGCTGAATAGCAGGGGAAATATCAGATTTGTAAATTTTGATGCAATTATTGTTCTGGCAATTGTCTTTCTTGGATTACTCTTATACAGCAATTCATTAGGAAATACAACTAAGCTTAACAGTCATCAGGTTCCAACATATATGCCGGCAAGTGAGAGCATAGCTGTTTTCAGCCCTTGTATCCGTTTGCAGGTATTCCAGAGAACCTGGATATCAAATAGGGACAATTTTGACCTGCTGGCTTTTAACAGGAATCCAATATCTGAGAGCAAAAAGTCTGGTATGAAAGTCTCTCATCTTCGACTTATCCGGGAAAGTTCTCATAAAATCCCTCAATTTATTCTTCGTTATCATCTGTTTCCGGCAGACGGTGATATTCCACCAATTTTAAGTTAGGTTTCTGATCTGGTTATCTACAGATCACATTGTTTTTATTCTACTAACTTAATATCATTAATTATGAAAAGTTTAATATATTTTATTATTTCTATTGTTATTGCCGTAACACTTACTTCTGCTGTTCAGAAAACCACCGGAAGTGCCAAAAATATCACACTTCAGTCAACTGACAAAAATGCAGGCTCAGAGTCATTGAAAAAATCAGCTGATATTATTGCCACCCGTCTCAAACTGTTTGGACTTTCAACATTCGATGTAAAAGTTTCTGCAGATAAGGGGCAGGTTAAAATACAATTGGCTGAAAATACTGAAATTTCAGATATTGAAGGATTGGTTACATCAAAAGGAGATTTCACCTTTTATGAAACTTATACCCATGATGAGATTACACAATTATTAAAACCGGATAATCAGCTTTTTAAGCTTCTGACCAGTGAGCAGGTAAAGAATGACTCTGATCCTCGTGTAGGATGTTCTGTTAATGAAAGCAGAGAGAAAACGGATCAGTATCTCCTGTCTTCAGCCCCTGTAAAAAATTGTAAATTCTTCTGGGGATTTGAATCAAAAAAATCGGGATACTGTTTATTTGCACTGAAAACCAATATCGAAGGAAAACCTTTAATGGATCGATCAGATATAGAATCCATCAATATTATCACAGGTAAAGATCCTCAGGACCATAGAATTCAAATTAAGCTAAAACCTGCTGCAATAAGCGTTTTTGCAGATGCCACAAAGAACAATCTGAATAAATCAATCGCAATCGTCATTGATAACAAGGTATATTCGTGGCCTGTCGTTAGGAATGTCATAGAAGGCGGAGAAATTGAAGTGTCAGGAAGCTTCACAGAAAAAGAGGTGAATTATTTTCCTGCTCTCTTTAATTCTGAACAACTTCCACTTAATTTTAAATTGCTGAAGTAGGAAAATTCGTAAGAGGCTGTACCTTATGCAGCCTCTTTTTTTTCGTTAGTTTCCAAAGACCTTTTTAAGCAATTCTGATGTTCTGGCCATAGGATCTTTACGAATTTTTAATTCTTCTTTCGCAATCATAATAAACAGACCGTCGATTGCTTTCTGGGTGACATACTGAGGCAGATCGGGATTCAATTTTCTAACCATAGGAATTTTATTATAGATCGTTATCAGATCGCCCCAGTACCTGGTGGCATTTACATCATCAAGTGACGTTTTAATTATAGGCTGGAATTTGTTTATGAGTTCCGGTGAGGTCGTATTCTTAAGGTACATTGTTGCAGCATTATCTGCTCCTTTCACGATATTAATTGCATCCCTGACAGTCATTCCTTTGATGGCAGCTATAAAAATGGGTTTTGCTTCAGTTGAAGCTTTTTCCGCTGCCCGGTTCATTGATTCGTTAAATTCATCCACTTTTTTACCCATTCCTATTGCCTTTAGTTTTGATTCCATCTCCTTTGCTTCAGGAGGGAAAGGAATTTTAATCTCAGGATTTCCCCAGTATCCGTTAAGAACAGAGACCTGTTTAACACCCTCACCTGTTCCATTTACCAGTGCTTCTTTAATACCATCGACAGCATCCTTTTCAGTTAAACCCTTGTTTTTGGAGTTAAGTAATTTTTTGGCATCCTTTAGGAACTGTGCATCTGTTTGTTGTATACCAAGAATTGCAATAACCACGAGGATACAGATCTTTTTCATATTATCTTCTATTTGAAGTTCGGAATTAGCTGTTCAATCTTTATCAGATGACTGATATTTTGAAACCAGAGCAAGCAGATGGTCTTTCTTAAATGGTTTTGAAATATAATCATTGCTTCCGGCATTAAAAGCTTTCAGCATTTCGTTACTCAGAGCATAAGCAGTTTGAGCTATTATCGGAATGTCGGGACGAAATTCTCTTATCCTTTTAATTGCGTCATAACCATTCATTACCGGCATTTTAATATCAATGAGAATAAGACCGATATTGTTGTTGTTTTGACAAATTTCAACAGCTTCTTTTCCATTTACGGCATGTAAAAGACTGGCACCAGTATCTCTGAAGATTTCCTTAATATACTGATAATTTATCTCATCGTCCTCTGCAACCAGTATTGTCAGATTACTAAGGTCCTTTATAGTGTCAGTTTGTTTAATCCTGATTGTTTCTTCTTCATATACAGGCTCATACTGAATAGTGAAGAAGAAATTAGAACCTTTATCCGGTTCGGATTCTATCCATATTTTGCCTTTGAGGAGATCAACATTTCCTTTGCAGATAGCAAGTCCTAATCCAACCCCTTCATATAATTTTACATTTTCGGGTCCGACTTTATGGAATCTTTCGAAAATTTTTTGATGAAAATCAGAATGAATACCAATACCTGTATCTTCAATGAAAAACTTTAGTTCATCGTTTTCTAATGCATAGCCAAAACTGATGTGTCCCTTCTCAGTAAATTTAATGGCATTTTCTAAAAGATTATTGAGAATTTGTCTGACTTTAATTCCATCAGTCAGGATTAAACTTAATGGGTCTCGCAGGCCTTTAATTTCTGTAAATAAAATATCTTTGTTAATTAAAGGCTTAAATACAAGATATAGCTCATCCATTAAGTTATTAAGCTGCACCCTTTTTTTTGTTATACTTATATTTCCTGTTTCAATAAGTGAAATATCTAAAACTTCATTGATTATATTAAGTAATTGATCAGAACTTTTTCCAATCATTTCGAGAAATTCGGTTCTTTCAGAATCTGTTGTTTTTTTGTCTTTCAGAAGGTCAGAAAAGCCTATAATACTATTCATCGGAGTACGAATCTCGTGTGAAATATTCTGTAGAAATGCAGTTTTTAATCTGTCGCTCTCTATGGCTTTTTGTTCTGCATTTCTTAATTTAATAAGATGACTCTTTAACAATGAATAAAACAAAACTGCAGTAATTAAAACATAAAACCAGCCTTTGAAAGTCTGTATCCTCGTTAATAAATCAGGATCTTTAATAAAATAACCAAGTATCTTATCTGAAAATATAATCCAGACACAACCAATAATAATATAGCCCGTAATGATTCTATATTCAAATTTCAGCTTTTGCATTTATGGCAATCTGGTTGCAAAAAAGTTCAGCATTAAAAACTAAAGCAGATATCTTTCACCTATCAAATAAAGGAAACAAAAACAAATAAAATCCATTACTAAATTAAAGAAAATTTGTGACTTCTTAGTTAATCGTTCAATGTATTATGCATAGTCAGTAAGAGATATCAGGAAGCAATGAAAAAGTAAAATAATCTGAATAAGGTTTTAATAATACCGTCAGAAATGAGATCGCAAACCGCAAACCAGTATTTTTAATCAAAGCTAAGGTTCTGTATATGAATCGAATAATCTGTCAATTGATTGAGCAAGATCAACATCAAGCTGGGTAATGCCATTAGCATCATGAGTATTAAGATTGATAGTTACTCTGTTATAAACGTTGCTCCATTCAGGATGATGATCCATTTTCTCTGCTTCAAGGGCAACTGCAGTCATAAATGAAAACGCATTAACAAAGGTTTTAAACTTAAAATTCCTCGTAATATAAATTCCGTCAAATGACCACCCTCTTAATTTCGATGAGAGTGCAGCTTTGATTACTGTTTCTGAAAGTGCTTTCATAATTTTATTTGGAGTTAATATCAGAGTACATTCCATGCACTTCTACTTTGTTTTTAAGCAGCATATTTGTTATTGAATCCTCATTCTCATGGTGATAAATGTAAGTTGGTATTTTTGTTTCGTTCACCGGAATGCCGGCGTCAACTATCCGGTCAAACAGATCGGCATCCGTACCAAGCACTATTTGTCTGAATCCGCTTAATTGAAACAGAACACTTTTTTCAATAACAAAAGTACCACCAATAACGCATTCGTTGAGATTGATTCTCTTTTTATAATCGAACCTGTCCGGGACATATTGATTCCCGATGATCCTGGCTCCTCCGTGTAAAAACCTGATTCCAGGGTTCTGTATCAGAATAGCTTTCCTTGATTGAAGATGTATCGGGTTGTACTCATCATCAGAATCGAGGAAAGTGATAAATTTGCCGGCAGAGGATTTTATTCCGGCATTTTTTGAAAGCGGTTCCCCGCTGTGCACCTTTCTTAAATATCTTATTTGAGGATTTGAGCTGAGATAGGGGAGGATTTTAAAAAATGTATTATCAGTACTTTCATCGTCCACTATAATGGCTTCCCAGTCGTTTTCCGTCTGAGCAATCAGTGATTCCAGAGCTCTGTTCAGGATATGTGCCCTGTTATATGTTGCAATGATAACCGAAAAAAAAGGCTGAAGCGCAGGCTTTGAATTATTATCTGAACAGTAATGAGCTTCCATTTTCATTTGTTGATTTTATTAGATAAACACATATTTACATTTATTGTTTATAGAACTAATGAGTAAGAGCAACTGAAGCAGTTATTTAGCGCCTGTTTTTCATGAATTGAAATTTTTAAGAAAACATCAGGTAAGGGATTTTTCAATTCTTCTCCATTCCTTAAATACTTTAAGGTCTGGAATGATAAAAGATATTTTTCCCCTCAGATTGTCCATAATAATCCAAGATATGAAGTGAAAGTATTGTCTTTTGTCAAAGTATGACCAAATGAAAATATGAAATGAAATTTTTCTGATGCATTAATTGATCCTCCGAGATTAAATCCGGTTTCAGATCTGGTGCTTTTGTTGTCGGCACTGTGGTAATATAATTCCCCCCCCAAGGTTACAGCCTCTGAAAAGTCATATTGAATTTCCCAACCTGCAAAAATCCAGTTTTTGTTATTTACACCAGGATTTATCCAGTAACCGGCACCGCCATAAGTTGTTATTTTTCCCCATGATTTTTGCATCCAGAGAGGAAGATAGATTTTTGTTTCCCCGCTACTGAATTCGCTGTTTTTAATTGTAGGTATTTCTACAATGGGGAATATTCCTATCTGTGGTGAATTATCAGTTTCCTGGATGAAACGATATTTTAAACCAATCTCAGTATCGGCATATCCGAAACCGGAACCCATGTTTCTGGTATAATTATAATTCAATGGTAATAGTAAATGAACCTGAACATTCTGAACCAGTCCATAATTCAATTCAAGGTGAGGGGCAGTTCCCGACCATGTGCCTGGCTGATAATTGTTTATTGAAGAAATATAGTACTCCCAATGTTTAAATCTGACAGTTTCCGGGTCGTCAGTATTGAAAGGTGGCCCGCCATATATTAGTTGAATATTAGTTAGAATCAACAAAAAGAATAAAACTGAATATTTTTTTTTAATTGGCAACATTTTTCAGCTTTTTCTCATTTCGAAGATTCTTGAATCAACCGACCATTTCCCTGAACCATAGATAAACAGATAGAAGAGGAGCAAAGTCATAGCGAAATCGGTACGGTATTCATGTGCCCATGGCCAGATACCTTTATGAAGCAGAACAGGAATCTTTGTTGTTATAAAAGCTGTGATCATTATGATAATCAGCGGCACAGATGCAAGTCTTGTAATAAATCCTAAAATGACAAAAGTACCGCAGATTATCTCAAACGTACCTGTGAAATAAGCCCAGAATGCGGGATGAATGAATCCGATTGTTGTAAACCTTCCAGTGCCCAGGAGTTCGGGGGAAAGAAATTTTTGAATCCCTTCAGTCAGGAAGATAAGGCCGACAGTCAGTCTGACCAGGATTGCCCTGTTATCATTTTCAGAGCTAAATATGTTTGCACTAAATCCTTTATTTGTTTTCATTCCTGAAATATCTTTTATATTCTTTATTTGTTTCTCTTCTTTTCAAAATCAATATAACAAGAAATTGTCCCTTTTGTTTAAACCTGGTTTATCATTTAAAATCCAAAGCTTCACCACGTATAACGCAAAAATGCAGGCTGTACATCACAGACATAAGATATGATTCACCCATCTGATATTTTCGTAAATTTTATAGTAATTTCGTTGCTATTATTCCTCTCACAAATGGACCCTGCGTAAACCGGGTTGAATTTGTAAAAGTTGCTAATTAATGTTTTACCAATACTGATCCTTTTCCATTTATTTCAAGAGTCATGAATAAAGACAGCCTGAGAAATTTAATCGGATCCGTCGAAAGCACAGGGCTGATGCCTGTGCTCTTCGTCGGACATGGTAGCCCGATGAATGCAATTGAGGAAAATGAATTTGTATTCAAATGGAGAGAGCTTGGAAAATCCATTCCGAAGCCTGAAGCAATATTATGCATATCGGCTCATTGGGAAACAAATGGTACACTTGTTACAGCAATGCCACGACCTGCTACAATACATGATTTTGGAGGATTTCCAAAAGAATTATATAATATACAGTATCCAGCTCCCGGAAATCCTGAATTAGCTTTCGAGATCAAACGCACAATTAAATCTTCGGATGTAGGACTGGACGAAAAGTGGGGATTGGATCACGGTGCCTGGAGTGTAATTAAAAATATCTATCCTGAAGCAGATATACCTGTACTTGAAATGAGCATGGATTACCACAAGACTCCCCGGAATCATTATGATCTTGCACAGGAACTGGCTCTGTTCAGAAAAAAGGGTGTATTGATAATTGGCAGCGGAAACATTGTTCATAATCTGAGGTTGATTTCATGGGATCATGCAAATGATGCGGAATTTGGATTTGACTGGGCCATTAAGGCAAATGATATTTTTAAAGAATTGATTATCAATAATAATCATAAAGAACTTATCAATTATACCGGCCTTGGCAGAGAGGTTCAAATGGCCGTACCAACGCCTGATCATTTCCTCCCGTTACTTTACTCATTGGCATTGAAGAAAGAAAGCGATTCTATTTCATTCTTTAATGACAAACCAGTGATGGGTTCATTGTCAATGACATCTATAAAAATAGGCTGATTTTCATTACCCCGGCTGAGGAGATAAAGAGAAACCTTGCCTGCATGTATCTGCAATAGTCAACTTAATAGTAATCCCGGAAATAAAAGCTTATCTTTGAGCAAATTCGGCTGACAGGAAAATTATTAACGAATCAATTATCAATTTATGGGTAGATCGCAGGAAACATCAAACAAAAAAGAAGTAAAAAATAAAAAAGATAAAAAGCGAAAAGAAAAGGAAAAGAAGCGGCTTATAAGGAAAGAGACTGGAAAAAGCAGCTTTGCCGACATGATTGCTTATGTTGATGAGTTTGGAAAAATAAGTTCGACTCCTCCCGATCCTAACAAAAAGATTGAAGTCGAAGCAGATGATATCGAGACCGGGGCTAAAAAAAATATCCCTTCTGCGAAAGCAAGTTACATACGAAAAGGTGTGGTTACCTTTTTCAATGATTCAAAGGGCTTTGGATTTATACGCGATATGGAAAATAAACAAAGTGTTTTCGTTCATGCGAATAATCTTCAGGAGCCTATCAAAGAGAACAATATTGTCACATTCGAAATAGGAAAAGGGCCCAAAGGACTGACAGCTTTAAATGTAAGGCTGTTTAAGGAATAAGGTTTTAATGACTTTAAACGATTTAGAGGATTTAATACCATAGATGTTTTATTTCCTAAATATTGTAGATTAAGCTTCTGAGACAAGCTTCTCAGATTTGCATCTTACAGAAAAATTCTGAAGACAATATCGCAACAAGGCAATTTTTTTATCTTATTCAGAATTTAACTACTATTTTATTTTCGGTGGGATGATTTTATTAAACTTAATAGGATAAGATTCCGGTTTAAATATAAATCTTACCTGCAAAATGTGATATTGTGAACATCTATTTGTTATTAAATTAAACAAATCAGGTAAACCATTGTTCTTACTACAATGATTGACTTGATATTAAATGTGAACCCAACCGGTGATTTCTCTCCCGGAAGAGAGACATCAATCTCATCTGTTGCAGCCCATGCAACAAATATCCAAATAGTTTTTCACCTATTCTCTTTATGAATTTGTTATGAAAAGTAATATAAAAAAGATAGTCACCATTACCTTTTTGCTGGCATTGGCATTTAAGGTGTTTGCTCCAACCAGTGAATCGATGATCCTGGTCAGACCATTACCTGTTGAACCGTACAGAACTCTGATTCACGCAATTGGTTTGGTCGAAACTCAGTTTGATACACTGGCTTATAACCCTCTTGAGGAAGCTGTAGGTTATTTCCAGATCCGTCCGATACGTCTCGCAGATTATAATAACAGAACGGGAAATACATATTCAATGAATGATCTCTTCAATTATAAAATTTCCGAGAAGATATTCCTGTACTACGCTGCTGAAATAGGCCCTTACGATTTTGAAAGGATAGCCAGGGCCTGGAACGGATCAGGTGAAAGTACCAATCTCTATTGGGAGCAGGTTAAGAAACTTTTGTAATCCGTTTTTTCCTTATCTGAAATATTTTTCAACTGAGATCAGCTGAAGAGATATTTTGTTTTTTGTATTTGTGATCTTTGTTTAAGCCTCTCCCCATTTGGAAAAAGTGAGAAGGTGTTTCAATGTATTATTAAAAAACCTGTTCGTCTATCAATCTTCAATATCAGTTAATAAGTAGCTGAAATTTTGTGACATGATAAATGTGTTCAGATTGAACAAGTATACTTAACTTCACGTTGGATAGAAAAAACAAATATGGAAGAAAAGATACCAAAAGGCTGGCAAAAATTTCTGACTGGATATCCCTGGTTCAATTGCAAGGGATGTTATCCAATAACAGCTTACTCGGAGTTTATGCCTCCGCCCCGCCTCGGCTATAAGCCATATGGCAAAGCGGATAATCGGATTTTACAGGAAGATGATCCCTTCGGATGGAAAATCACGGAAATGGAAGAGGAATATGAACTTAAGCCAGGCATTGAACATATTGGTCAACAGATAATGAGCAATATCATGAAACTTGGTAGAGGTATTCCAGAGCATTTTATTGGTGGTCACGGAGGTGAAAATCTTAAGAATAATGCCTACTGGCCGGATGATCTTGCTGCCTTGGCAGGATCTCTGATGCATGAGAGATATGTGACATTGCTGCCATTAATGCTTTCACGAACGCAGGATGATAAAGGAAGAGTGATCTGGACTTTCTTTGGAAATAGTATTCATCAACCTGAAGATGTATTCTGGAAAAGCTTTTTTACTGCACCCGGAATTGAGATACCCGAAACTGATTCTATATCTTTTTTTACAGTACTGTTGTCTGAAGCATACGGAGAAAAGCTTATCAATGGGGAAGCTCTTTATAATGCGGGTTTCAGGATATTGACTTCTGAAGAATCTTCTCTTCCGGCCTGGACATCAAGATTTATTGTAAAAGATGAGTCATCATTCACGAACGTAAAATATCTGCTGACATTCCGACCTTTCAGCCTAATGCCTGAAACAGTAAAGAAAAAGTATCTCTCAGGAAGTTTATCTCTTCTGCCGTTTCCGGGGAGTCTGGTTTTTTGGGGAATGCCGGGTTATGAGCATTTGAGAAAAAAACTTGCGGTGGCTGCCCAGATCCCTTTGCTAAACCTGGTTGCAAGAAACAGGGGGATTGGAGGATTACGCGTAACACAGGCAGGATGGCTTCACGAACCGCATCCCAACGGTAAAAACCCGGTAATTAACGAAAATCTCATTCATGAGTCTTATCATCGTACACACAGGTGGCAGAGGATTCAAAGATATCAGGACGAACTAAATGAGGTAGGGCATAAGATCAGACTGATAAAAGCTCTGTTTAGTACCGAACCTGATGCTATGGGTTTGTATGACAAGCCATTGGCTTGTAACAGCCAACTCTGGAATGATAAGTTCGAACTTATGTTAAATGGTCCGAAAGCGGACCGAAAAAAAATTAAGGATGTTGAAAAGACCATTTTATCGGGAGGACTTTTTGGTTACAGGTTTTTTTATCCCCCGATGCGTGTAGGGGAGCATCAGGTATATCTTCATAGGCCACTTGTGGCTTTTGTTCCTCTGGGATCAGACAGGGTTGAGGTAAGGGCCGAATCTCTTTATGGTTATATTACTGGTTATCATGATAGTGACACGGAGATGTCAAATCCGGTAGAACTCTGGCCAAGAATGCAGAAACGGGAACTATATCTGTCTGCCTTTCATGATTTCAATCCCGCTACTGACCATTATGCTCATCAGACCTCTTTCAACATTATATCATTGCTTGAGAGCTGGGAGATGCAGATGAGGAAGCTCCTTAAAAGATCATTTGCACAAAACCTTCTGAATATAGCAAAACATAAAACGCTTGATCAGTGGTTTGAAGAATTGGATACACATCTTGCCTTGGCGGAAAAGGCCGGTAAAATGCAAATGGCTCTGGGAAAAATTATTGAAGATAAGTATGACATAGCTCTGCCGGAACCACTGACATTTAATGAAACATCCACACGAAAATTTGAACAGGATTGGTGGAATGATATAAAATTCCTCGCACAGGGCGAATTCATCTATAAGGATAATGCGGATATAATGCTGGATGACACAACTCTTTCTATGGTACAGAAACAGCACCGCGATCTTGATCATCTGGGCGATTATTTTATAAGCAGATATCGAAAGGTGATAACAGACGCCGGTATGGAAGGTGAGGCCATGGTGGGGGAATTGGCATTTAAATGGAGTACATTATTTGATTTCACACATTACGGGGGATGGTTGGGAAATCAAAAGGGTAACATCTACGAACGAAACCTGCTGGTTATCATTCCTGGGAAAAACCGGAAAGAGGCAGTTCTTCTGGGAGATCATTATGATACTGCCTATATGGAAGATATCTATGAAAAAGACCGTGGCGGTTCCGGTGCACGATTGGCTGCCAGGGGTGCAGATGACAATTATTCTGCAAGCTCAACACTCTTACAGGCCGCACCTATACTTTTAAAATTATCAAAAGAAGGTAAGCTTGAACGAGATATATGGTTAGTCCATCTAACAGGTGAGGAGTTCCCGTCTGATTGCATGGGTGCGCGAAATCTGTGCCAGTCAATCATTGAAAAGAACCTGATTCTGAAAGTGGATGAAAAAACAAGTGCGGACTTGTCAGACACCAGGATAGTTGGACTCTATGTAATGGATATGATAGGTCATAACCGCAACAATGACCAGGATATTTTTCAGATATCACCCGGGAAAAGCGCTGAATCGTTGCAACTTGCATATCAGGCACATGTTGCAAATATGATCTGGAATGAGTGTACTCATAAATGGAACAGGCAGCCCGAAAGATTAAATTTGCATCGTGGTCAGAGGATTAATGAGCTGCAGGAAATACCCGATATTGCAAGGCATCTTGAATTAAAGGGAGAGGTGCGAACGCAATACAATCCACATAGCTCTCTTTTCAATACCGATGGACAGATTTTTTCCGATACCGGTATCCCTGTGGTGCTGTTTATGGAGAACTACGATATAAACAGGAGCGGTTATCATGACACTAAAGACACACTTGAGAATATAGATCTTGATTATGGAGCCGCTTTTGCCGCCATTGCTATTGAAACTGTTGCCAGGATTGCAACATTAAAGGTAATTGGGTTCTGAGGGGCGGTTAAAAAGGAATTGGTTATTTTTATAACCTTTATAACAAATCAAACTTTTAAAACTATTAAAACATGAATATTACATTCAGAACAACACCCGTTAAAAATGATATAAAACGTGTCATGGATATTGTTGAGTCAACAAAGTTCTTCTATGATCATGAAGTTGAAATAGCCGCAGAACTGGTCGCAGAACGACTGAGCCAGGGAGAATCGACAGGATATTTTTTCGTTTTTGCAGAAATTGATGGTGTAACCGCAGCCTATTCCTGCTTTGGTCCGATCTCCATGTCAAAAACATGTTTTGATCTTTACTGGATAGCTACTCATAATGATTTCAGGGGAAAGGGCATTGGAAAGAAACTAATTGAGGAAACCTGCAACCAGGCCAGACTGATGGGATGTAAAATATTAATTGCAGAAACTTCAGGGTTGGAGCATTATGCACCAACAAGAGCATTCTATATCAATAATAAATTTGTTCTCGAAGCTACATTAAAGGATTTTTATACCGAAGGTGACGATAAGTTATTCTATACCAAGAGAATAGGGTAATGGTCACGCCATGGCGTGACCCTACTTGTCTAGTTAGCAATATCGATCTTTACACTTGCAGTCTTCAGTCCTTTTGATTCAGCTTTCACTGTAAACGAACCAGTTGCTCCTTTTTCCGCTGCGACGATCACCAGGCACAGTCCGTTGTAGGCTTTCTTTGATTTAGCCTGAAATGACTCATGACTTGTGGCATCTCCGTTATCGGTTGCAACAATTTTTCCCGGTCCTTCAATACTGAAATTAAGCTGGTTATTGCTTTTTGGAACCAGAAGCTTATTATTATCTTCAATTCTTACGGTAATATAGATAAGGTCGGCACCATCAGAATGAACAACCGGTCTGTCGGCAGCCATTGTTAACACAGATGCTTTCAAAGTGGTGCGTACTACATCCTCAGCCCATTGTGCTCCGTTTTTGTAAGCAATTACTTTAAGCTCACCAGGTTGGTATACAACATCATCCCATTTGAGACGGTATTCAAATTCACCTTTTTTCTTCCTGCCAAGCGATTTGCCATTCAGAAAAAGTTCAGCTTCATCACCCGATGTATAAACATGCACGGGAGTTACCAGACCTTTTCTTTCAGGCCAGTTCCAGTGAGGCAGAATATGAGCCATCGGTAAATCGGGTCTCCACCTTGACTGATATAGATAAAACCGGTCTTTTTTAAATCCTGCAAGATCCAATATTCCAAAATAGCTGCTTCTGGAAGGAACCTCTTTAACTCCTTCCGCTTCAAGCATTTTAAGTATTTCTTTATAACCCCAGTCACTTGGTTTAAGACCCGTCATATCCCCATCGTATGGCGTAGGTTCCCCGATATAATCAAAACCGGTCCAGACATACTCTCCCATTGAGGCAGGATATTTATCGAAAATTGTCCATTGCTGGTCGGGTGTAGAAGCCCATGCCGGGTAGGCTACATCATACGATGTGATCTGGAAGATCCCTTTTCCGGGCAGATTATTGTTGAGATCACCCTGTACTATGGGGAAGAAGTATTCACCTCTTGAACTGACAGTTGAAGCTGATTCAGTTGAAACCAGTCCAAGATCAGCATTGTCCTTCAGATCGTAAAACCGTTTGTAATCGCCAAGATGATAATTAATGCCAAAAACATCAAGAGATTTCTGAAATCCATTTGTTCCGGAGTCTCCATTATCGCAACCTGCTGTCACCGGCCTAGTATTATCTTCTGATTTAACAATTTCATTCAGAGCTTTAGCAAGGTAAGGATTCCCCTGATCAGGTACCTCATTGCCAATGCTCCACATGAAGACTGACGGATGATTACGGTCGCGTCGTACCATGGCTTTCAGATCTTCCTCATGCCATGCATCGAATACGAGGTTATAATCTTTTGGTTTCTTGCCTATTCTCCAGCAATCAAAAGCCTCCACCATGATAAGAAATCCCATTTTATCACAAAGATCAACAAGTTCCGGGGCGGGAGGATTGTGGCTTGTACGGATGGCATTGCAGCCCATCTCCTTCAGAATTTCAAGTTGCCTTGCAGCCGCCCGTGTATTGAAAGCAGCTCCAAGAGCTCCCAGGTCGTGGTGATTGCAAACACCATTTATAGGTACCCTTCTTCCATTTAAAAGGAATCCGTTTCGTGCGGTAAAATTCAAGGTTCTGAAGCCGAAATTGGTTTCATATTTGTCAGTTATATTTTTCCCCTGCATCACTGTTACTACAACCCGGTATAGTTCAGGTTTATTAATATCCCATAAAACCGGGTCTTTCACCGGAATATCAAACCGGAAGTCATGGTTTTTCATACCCTCAATTGTTGCGGTTTCAACAACAGATTCTGCAACACGAGAAGCAGAGGGTTCAAATTTTTCATTCAGCTTATAAACAAGAGTCTTTACTGTAACAGGTGTAGGATCATTCTGATGATTTTCTACCTCAGCCTGAACACTAAGCATTCCTCTCTCTTTCTTTATTTCCGGAGTTGTGCAGAAAACACCATTATTAGCAATATGAAGCTGTGAAGTCTTCACCAGCCATACATTACGGTAGAGCCCTGCACCAGGATACCATCTCGAATCCCAGTTCTTGGTATCAAGCCTAACGGCAATGAGGTTTTCCTTCCCGGTAATAATATAAGGAGTAAGATCAAGACGGAAAGAGGTATAGCCATAAGGCCATTCTCCGACATATTTCCCGTTCAGCCAAACTTTGGCATTTGCCATTGCTCCATCGAAGTCGACATATATTCGTTTCCCTTTATCGTTATCGCTTATGTTAAAATGTTTCCTGTACCATCCGATCCCTTTCCATGGTAAAAGTCCGGTGTTGTTTTCGAGTGTATCGTTGAATGGGCCTTCAATTGCCCAGTCGTGTGGCAGATCCAGTGACCTCCAGTTGTTGTCGTTAACAGAAGGAAGCTGCAGGTTTTCAGGCTCCTTGTCGGTTGTGACAGCTTCATTTGATGCGTTGAAGTACTTCACGAATTTCCAGCCCTGGTTGAATGATTCGCGTGTACGTGGTGACTCCTGAGCTATTAAAACATCAGAGATACAGATTGTTATCATAATTATTAAACATGATAGTATAGATGTTCTTTTCATATTGATGGTTTTTATAATATTTTACTAAAATATTTCAAGAAAAGGTAATAAAAAAGTTAAAGGTAAAAATACAATATTTCTATTAAGATCCGAAGGGTTACATTTTTTCCCGCAGATATCGCAGATTGACGCAGATAGGGTAACTAAAATCTGCGAAAATCAGCGGGATCAGCGGGAAATTTTTGAATGTCGATTTATCTTTAACCTTTTATCTTTTTACTTTTGTCTTTTATCTTAATAAACTTATCAATGAATAAAATATCACTCATTCTCACAACCCTGTTATGTTACCTGCTTCCGCTTAAAGCCCAATACCAGCCTGTTTATAAAACCTTTACTCGTCAGGACACATTACGGGGATCAATAACTCCGGAGAGGGCCTGGTGGGACCTGACATACTATCATCTCGATATCGTAGTTAATCCATCTGATAGTACCATCAACGGTATAAATACTGTAACCTACAGGGTCGTAAAACCATCCACTCTCATGCAGATTGATCTTCAGGAGCCATTGAAACTTACGAATGCGGTTCAGAATAATAAATCTCTCAATTTTAAGCGTGAAGGAAATGTTTATTGGATTGAGCTTGGGGAAAAACAGGAAATGGGAAAGATCTATTCAGTCGTTCTGACTTATGGAGGCAAACCCAGAGTATCAACAAGGCCTCCGTGGAGTGGAGGAATAACGTGGAAGAAAGATAAAAACGGTTTGCCCTTTGTGGCCTCCTCCTGTCAGGGTGAAGGGGCAAGCCTGTGGTGGCCATGCAAGGACCATATGTATGATGAACCCGATAGCATGCTGATAACCGTTAATGTTCCGGGAAACCTAATGGATGTTTCAAACGGACGGCTGAGAAGTGTTGTAAAACAGAAGAATAAAACAAAGACATACAACTGGTTTGTTGCCAATCCCATTGATAACTACGGCGTTAATATCAACATTGCTGATTATGCGCACTTTTCTGAAATCTTTAAAGGTGAGAAAGGTCCTCTTGATTGCGATTATTATGTACTTAAGGAAGACTTAGAGAAGGCCAGACTGCAATTCAAACAGGCGCCTATGATGCTGGCTGCTCTGGAGCATTGGTTTGGACCTTATCCGTTTTATGAAGACGGCTACAAGCTTGTCGAAGCACCTTACCTGGGAATGGAACATCAGAGCTCTGTAACCTATGGCAATGGTTTTAAGAATGGTTACCGTGGAACTGATCTTAGCTTTAGCGGATGGGGATTGAAATTTGATTTTATTATCATACATGAATCTGCCCACGAATGGTTTGCTAACAATATCACTTATGAGGATATTGCAGACATGTGGATCCACGAGAGCTTTGCAAATTATGCAGAAAGTCTCTATACTGAATATTACTTTGGCAAAGAAGCAGGTAGCGAATATGTGCTCGGTACACGCGCCAATATTATGAATGATACTCCAATAATCGGATTATACGATGTCAACAGCGAAGGGTCACACGATATGTATTATAAGGGAGGAAATATGCTTAATACTTTACGGCAGATAGTTGGTGATGATGAAAAATGGAGAAGTATGCTGCGCGGTCTGAATAAGGATTTTTATCATCAGGTTGTAAAGGGCTCCGAGATAGAGAGCTATTTAAGTGAGAAAACGGGCATTGATCTGAAACCTTTTTTTGACCAGTATCTTAGAGATATCAGAATCCCTGTTTTCGAGTACTCTGTAAAAGGAAATAATCTCTCTTTCAGATGGAATAACTGTGTATCGGGTTTTAATATGCCATTGAAAATTTATATTTCAGGAAAGGAACAGATTATAAAGCCAACTCCGTTCTTAACCACTTTGAAACTCGATATTGAAGATGCTGTCATAAAAGTTGATCCGGGGTATTATGTGGCAACACTCAATATTACAGGAAAATAAGCGAAGAAGGGGAGAATGGGTGAAGCAGTATCTCTCTTTCTCCTTTCCTCCTTTTCTCATTTCCTGCTCTTTCCTGAGGTCCCATACCACATCAGGGCATCAATAATCAACCTATCCTGGTTTTCATTGCCAAATGTAAAGGAGAGCTCTTTATCTGTCTTATTCTCATAATCAATGTCATTATGTCCCATATTCACGTACAGCATTTTATAGTTTTTATTGGTCCATACAACAGGGTAATAACCACTATGCCAAATCTCATTAAGCTTGGGTCCGGTTCCAAGCGGAAAGCTCGTCGAGTCAATTGAAATAAGTATTTTAATATCAGGGTTTTTCCTTAAATCATTTTTCCAGCAATACCATTCATTTGGTGATGACTTAAAAGTATCCGGCAGATTCCGGGTTGAAGGATGGTTATGGTTCTCAACCCTTAAGACAGCCGATGTTGGCCGCCATGTATTGCTTTTATACTCACCGGAACCAAGAAATTGATTATGGTACCAGTCCCAGTTTTGCGGAAATTCCGAAGGAGTGAGTGCAAACCCTGCAAAATGAAATCCGATCCATGAGCCTCCTTTCTCCATATAGTCCTTGAATGCTGCCCTCTGAAAAGCGGAGTCAGGTCTTGTGTCAAGAAAGATTACAACCTGGTATTTAGAAAGGAACTGACTATTCATATCATTCCAGTTATTTGTGGAATCGTAGGTGAAATTTTCCCTGGTAGCCAGTTCAGAGAACCACCTGTTCGCCTCATGGACAAAACTTATATGTGCCTTGTCGTTTTTAGCGGTGTAAAAGGCTATTACTTTGAATTTTGTGGAAGCACTATTACCAATGCCAGTGCAAACTAGCGAAACAGATAAAAGAGAAAATACTAATGCCTGAAAGCCAATCTTTTTGAAATTATTTAATATTGCCATTATGTCAGATATTTAAATTATTATATAAAAAAATCGTCGATTAGTATGACCAGAAAGATGGCCCCTTTTCAATATAGAAGACCGGGATATCCTTTATGAAGCTTTTAAGCCATGTGCAACAGTATTCCATTCCAGCCTCTTCTGAATTAATATGGCCAAGAAAAATAATAGCCTTTTTTCTCCCCTGATCAACCGCATCACGCATGTATTCATAAGTTTCCCATTGTTGTGCCTCCCCGGCCACAACAACGTCAACATTCTTATCTTCCAGCAACCCTATATGCCTTGCGCTGCCAGGGGCACCAACTGCAAGTCTGACATTGGTCAGTTTCATATCAGGATTTCCGATAACATAAAATGCGTTTTTTGGGAATACATGTTTCAGATTCTTAAGGAGATCATTTAAAGTCGTTTCTGGCATAACAAACTGGTTGCTGGTTCCTTTGACAAGATAATCTTTCCAACCAAGCCTGTTGATCATTCCTGTTTCGATTCCATCAGGTTTCATAGAGTGTATATAATCGTGAAAACGCCATATCACCAGCTTGTTATCATTTATAAATTTCTTTTTTTCCTGAAATACCGGATCATTCTGTAACATTTTTGTTTCATCCAGATGGTTATAATACAATGGTTCATGCACAATTATAAGATTACAGTTTTTGTCGACAGCCTGTTTCAGAACATCCATTGTACCAAACATGCATGTGATTATTCCTGTAACAGGAGTTTTTTGATCACCTTCTTTAATTACATCCACTGTATTTGGAATTACTGGACTTCCTGTGTTTTTAATGATAGTCGCAATCATCTGTTCAGCTGTGATTTTATTTGCATTTTGTGAATTCTGTCCATGAAGAAGCCCGGAGCCGATAGTGATGAACATAATTGAAAAGACTTTTGATAATGATTTCATATAAAGGATTGATTAAGTTATTTTGATTTAACGTAAAATTAAAAGAAAATCAGGAAAGTTCAAGGCCTAAATCTCTTCTTCTAGTAAGAAAGCTGGTTTCGTCCTTGTTCATTCTTTATCCAAATTTATTATATAATCAGACGTTTGTCAATTAATTTTTAATGTCTTACGGTAATGGGGTCCAGCAGTCTTGCAGTCTCCATAAATTCGCTTATTTTTGATATATGCAAGAATAACTACTTATGATGAAACAAGAAAAAGCTATAATTGGATTCATAGGTTCCGGAGGTATAGCCCGCTCTCACGCTTATTCGATCAATTCATTGCGTTATTTTTATAATGATGCACCGGAAATTGAACTTCAGGCTGTCTGTTCAGCGACAAAGGAAAGCCGGGAAACATTCGGCAATCGTTTTGGGTTCCTTAATTCATATAATCTGGAAGAGTTTGTGTCAGACAACAAGATAAATACTGTATTTATTCTTGGCCCGAACAAAGTACATTATGAACATCTTAAATCAGTCCTTGGGATGCCTTCCGTTAGCCGGATATATCTGGAAAAACCAGTGTGTTCAAATCTTGAAGAAGAGAAGTCAATTGCCGGATTAATTCAAAATTATCCCTCGATAAAGATTCAGGTTGGTTTTCAGTTCCTCTTTTCAGCAACGATAAGGGCTATGCTCAGTCTCTGGAGATCAGGAAAGCTGGGTAACCCCATCCATTTCGATCTGAAATACCTGCATAGCGATTATCTCCGGAAGGAGTACCGCGACAGACGTCAGTCGCGCCTTACTCCGGCACCCGATGGAGGTGCTATGGCAGATCTTGGTTCTCATTCCTTAAGTCTGTTGATTGCTTTTCTGGGGAAAGAGCTAAGAATCACCTCTGCTCTGCAGGGCGGTAAATTTGATGATGTAAGAGAAGATTCTGACCTGTTCAGCCTTATTTCTATCAATGATAATGCCTCGGGAGCTGTCGGGACACTTTCGGCGAGCCGTATTAGTTCGGGGACCGGTGATCATTTCTCTATCGAACTGTATGCTCAGGCAGGAACCATAAAATACTGTTCAGCGTCGCCGGACTATTTCGAGTTTTATACTGAAGACACCGGCACCTGGAACAGGCAGGTGGCAGGAAGCGACTTTAAACCGGCAAGCACTTTCCCTTCTCCACATGTACCACCTGGATGGTTGCGGTCAATGATTCATGCTCATTATGTTTTCCTTACAGGTAACAACACTAACGAGTTTGTCCCTGGTATAGAACATGGCCTGGCGGTTCAGAGATTAGTCACGCAGACTGCAGAGCATCTTAAAACATTCAGGAAGTTAGTAGCTCATTGCTAATAGATCATAGCAAGGAGCTTGGTGCTGGCCTCCTTCGCTAAAGCTTCGGAGGCTAAAAGTTGCTGGTTACTCGTTTCTGATTTCTGATTTCTGATTCCTGATTCCTAACTAAAATATATCCAGCTTCTTTTTACGTTCCTCTACTTTATTATAAAAAACCACAGTAAAAAAATCACTTGCTCCTGTGAGTAAGTAAATGCCTGTATTTTTTTCTCTTGCATACTCATTTTCAACAGATCCGGTCAGCTTAAAGTCTTTAAACATTCCGATCACCTCTTGTGATGGTTTCCCTCCTACAAATAGCAGGTTCTGTATCCTTTTAAGACGAGGTAACCAGTAAATGTAATCGGTATTAAACGCATATGCGTCTGGCATTTTAGCCCTGTTGAAATAATTCAGCGCACCTGCCTGGCCATAATTACTGCAGATAACCAGGGTGTTTTCGAGTTCGCCAACCGGAATAGTTTTATAAGCTGCAAGCGACTTTTCTGCCATCTCGCGCCATCCAAGCATATCTGCAAAATCCTGAGGCAGGTCATGATTTTTACCATCCTCCCAGCGAAGCATGCCTAACTTTTCAAATGCCTTAGCATTTTGCCTGATCTCAACAGGTGTATATACAGGATAAATTACTTTAAGAGTAATAAGAAAAATGAAAAGATTAAAACCGATCAGCAATGGCAGCACTATCAATCTCCATTTTTTTGATAAAATACTATCAAAATACACACTTCCAAAAGCAATAATTACAGGATATATTCCTACAGCGTAATAGTCCTTTGCTTTCATAATTGCGAAAAGTGTAATAACTGTCACAAAACTGATCCCAATAAACCTGTAAGGCCGGAACGGTTTGAAATAGACAAAAGCAATAATAGCTCCAATAGTCAGAGGTAATGAGCCGAAAAAGAAAAAACTCTGGCTTTTCAGAAACCCTAATGCTGAGTTATTATCAAGCTGATTATGCTTCAAAACTTTCATATGCTGAATAACAGGGAAATGATTTGCTATCTGCCAGATAATGTTTGGAGATAATAATATTAAGCTGATTATAAGAGCTTTCCAGAAAGAAGGATTAGTAAATATTCTCCTTTGATATGTGAGTAAAAAGCTAATAACCAAACCGGTTATCAGGAAGAGCAGATTATATTTGTTATAGAAACCAACTGCAACAATAACTGATAAATAGAACAACCAACTGGCTTTTTCAGATTGAATAAATTTAATCAGGAAATAGAAAATAATTGTCCAGGTTAAAATATCGAATGAGTTAGGCTGGAACAGAATATTTATTCTCATAAGAGCTGAGAAAACCAAAGCAGTTGATGCCAGTATCCTTGCAAATAAACTACCTCCGACAGACTCAACAATTAACCAGGTAAAGACAACAGTCAGGATGCCAAAAAGGGCAGGGAAGAAGCGAATCCAGAAGATGCTTCCCCCAAGAAGAAATATAATTCTGGAAATTATTGCACTTAATGGAGGAACTGAAATATAACCGAATGCAAGATGATCAGCCTGGTTCAGATATAGAAACTCGTCCCTGTGCAGTTCATAAACAGGATTAACAAGTACAAATTGCAGAATGAGCTTAATGGCAATTAGAAGTAAGAGAATCCAATACCGGTCAACGAATACTCTGAATTTTAAATACATCTGAATTCTTTGATTTGAATCCCCTCGAGCGCATTGGCTTCGCCGGGCTCTCCCGCTTAGGCGGGATCGGTTCTCCATTGCTTGCTGCGAAGAGCTTCAATTATTTATACTAGAAGCTAAAAACAATTAAAACGCAGTTGATAAAATGAATATATAGTTAATTGTCTTTCAATTATTGCACTGTAAATTTACAAAATAATTATTCTTGCAATTTAAGGAAAGAAATGTAAATTTAACTGTGAATTATTACGCATATTAAGTCTGATATTGAGATAAACACAAAAATAAATGCACGTTGTCAAAGAAATACATATTCAATAAATGATATCAAAGATTTTGTACTGGTTTCCACGGATCTTAACCATAGTTTCTCTTCTTTTTATGATAATGTTTTCATTCGATGTGTTTGGTGGAGATGACTCTTTTGGGAGTAAGATGCTGGGATTCATGGTTCATAATATTCCGGTCTTTATATTAATCATTATCCTGATTGTTGCATGGAAATGGGAAGCAGCAGGTGGGGCTCTTTTTATTCTTGCTTCAATCTGTGGCACTGTTTTTTTTCATTCTTTTTCAGGAAACCCCGGGTCTCTCTTAGTTATAGCTCCTTTCTTACTCACCGGGATATTATTTCTTCTTCACTCTGTTCTCTTTGAGCGGGTACGGTGAAGAAAAATCTCTGAGCATCACCTTATTATCTGATCCCAATTTTTACATGTATCTTAGAAGATGATTCTCTTTGTGCTCAGATTTATATCTTCCATACCTTTTGCATACTGGATAAAGTAGCACAACAACGCTTAACCAGATTAAATAAATAGCAGGCAATTCCACTCCGCCACCTATTTGAGGTCTGCCATTATTAAAGGCGCCAAATACCATATCCTTGCTGCCAAACCCCTGAAGAAACAGCATTGCAAACATAAGCGAATGAATTATGAACAGATGGATGATAAAATAAAAAAGTGGCACTCTTCCATAAACCGAAAGTATTCCTGTAAACCTGTTATTAAATTTCTCTGAAATGAACATCACCAGAAACATTATTCCAAGGAACAATAAAATAAAGAGGAGCGAAGGGGGGTATTTTGTTGTATTTATAAATGATAGAAATGTAAAAAGAGCCGACTTTTGATGTGCCCATACGGAAGGATCACCATAAATATTTATGAACCTGATGATGGCGAACAGTGATAATGCTCCCAAACCGATCCTTAAAAATATTTTATTTCTTTTTTCAGCCGGAATTTCAAAAAATTCTCCGCACGCAAAGCCCGTAAGCATTATTCCCAGCCATGGAATAAGCGGGTATGCCGTATAAAATGAAAAGCCGGAGGTTACTTTCATCATAAAAGGACGGAATAATACTGAAGTGCAGAACACAGCAATCGGGTTTGACGGAATAGAAATGCCCTGCAAAAGGTTATGGCAGAAGATTATAATCAATCCGATGATCCCTATTGTTCTGGATGATAATTTTAAAAGTAACGACAGTACGATAAAACTCAGTCCGATAGCTGATATAACTTCCATAATCATCAGGCGGAAATGTATATCATACCAGATAGCGAAGTTTATAAACGTAAATTCAAGTATTACAAGCCATATCCCCCTTTTAAGCAGAAAAGCCCTGCTCCCGGAAACATTATTATTTCTTTTGAATGATATATACGCAGAAACGCCTGATAAGAATACAAAAGTCGGGGCACAAAGATGAGTTACCCATCGTGTCATGAATAGAAGAGTAGTGGTTGTTTGTAAGTCTGTCGGACTCTGACTCATTGATGCAGCGTGCATAAAATCCCTTACATGATCGAGGGCCATGATCACCATTACCAGACCCCTTGTAATATCGATGCTACTGATTCTTTTCATCCATTAATGCGATCAAAATTATATTTGCTTGTCGCTGATTGCTGGTTTTTTGTTTTTTTCCCGCAATCGTATTCCACCTTCTTCTTCCGGCGTACCAATCATGCTTTGATAAGCTCTTCAATTATACCGATTGAATCCCTAATGCATTTTTCGCAGACGGTTTCAAACAGATTATTCTCTTTTGCATAACGATGTCCTTCATCGGTTTTTATTTCACATTTTAGCAATGAAATGCAATCAGTTGAGCCATTGATTTTTTTGAATTTTTCATTGAATTTCTGAACCAAAGCGTATGTATGTTCTTTTCTGTCCTTGTTGTCTGAAAACTTTTTGCAGGTATCCATACCAAGCACCATAATGGATCCGGTTACTGCGCCGCATGTTTGTTGCAGCCTGCCCATTCCTCCTCCAAATCCGCATGCAACGCTCACTGCCATATTTTCATCAAAGTTAAGTTTATCCGAATATGCAGTTACCATAGCCTGAGCGCAATTCATACCGGATCTGAAGGATGAGATAGCTTTTTCTTCAATGTGTTTTGTCATAGTATTTTTTTTGTTTTAAAGGTAAAATAAACATTGTATATAAACAGGGGCAGTGAACAATTACGTGCCAGCCTTCAAAATCAGTTTGCCTTTTAATTTGTTATTTTTTGAGATAAGCTGAAATTCTTTTAGAAGAACAAATGAATAGCCCATCTCTCTGAGTCTCGGAACAATTTTTTCCATTGCTTCTTTTGTATTCCAGTCAGGATGATTAAAATGCATAATGACAATAGCACCCGGGACTACGTTTTTCACTACATTTTCTTCAATAACCTGTTCTGGTGTAAAAGGAACAGCATCACCCGACAGAACCCGATAGCTTACAGGTGTGATACCCAGCCTGGCAGCCATGCCGGCACAGGCTTCATCCATATAAGCTGTAGCTGAACGGTAAAGACGTGGCCGATGTTTTGTAATGGCTTCTATTTTGCGGGCATTTGCTTCAACTTCGTCAAAAGCCTCTCCAATATTTGAGGTGCCTTTTATTCCATATATCATTTTCCCGTCTATTGAGCACGGTCTGTGGTTCAGACCATGGTTCTCAATCTCAAATAAACTGTCACTGCAGAGATTAAGAAAGACTGAAAAATGAGAATCGATCCATCTGCCGCTTACAAACAATGTTGCCGGGATCTTTTCTTTCTGAAGAAAATCAATCAGTTCCTTATCGTATCCATTTCCATTCTTCCCACCACAGGCATCAAATGTAAACGCAATAACTTTTTTCTCTGTAAGTAATAATTCATCCACTCCATTGACAAATTCTCCCCATCGTCCAGCGGGTGTGTTAGCAAATCCGGAAACAATCCCTGACTTTAATTCTGAATACGAATTGTCGGAATTCAGTTTTTTCAGGAATGTTGCATTTGAAAATTCTTTTGCATCCTGGGGGAAAACAGGTTTGATAAAACCTGAAACCAATAAGAATACGAATACGATCCGCATATAACTATCTTGTAAACTGCCTAGGGTCTGTTAATCATTCAAATTTAGTTTTTATTCCATATCGGATACAGGTTAAAGGTATAAATCTCTCCTGAACGCATGCAAGAGCAGGAATGAAGAAACAAAAAAAGCATTATTGGTCTAGCTTTTCTTTGTCAGGATTATTTTTATATTGTCAGCCTTCGAAACAGAGAGCATAAAATCGTAAAATTCCTTGTAAGATGATGGTTTATAACGGCCTTCAAGAAGAGTGAATTTCCTTATAAAGATTATCTCTTTTTCATTAGCTGAAACTGAAGATGAATAGCTGCCGAAATCTGAGTTAATAGAATTGCCCGAAGGCACGGAATCGTATTTGTAATTTTTTGGGATTTTATAAACCATTGTATCATAATCTATTGATGATCTGTCTATAAGTATATCTGAAAGCCTTTGTTTCAGCATTCTCGGAACCGGTTTCTGGGCATTCAGAACATTAAGTGAAAGCAACATGTAACTACCTGAAAATGAACAATAGTTTTTCGAAATATCTGATTCACAAATTTTGGATAGTGGATGTTGTCTTTTGAAATCCTCTACTGAAAAGCTTTTAATCAATAAGGAAGGCAGATCTGAATTTCTATATAGCCATTTTTTCTGGTCATCATAATTTGAACCCAGCAAATCAGAAATATTATCGTATTGGAGACCATGGTAATATGTTCTGATAGAACAAGTTGCTGTACCAACAGAGTCAATATTAAATTCTGACCGGCAGTTCCTGATGTTCTCGCTGGCTCCATATTTACAGGTATGTGCAAATTTCCCGCCTTGTTCCGTCAATAATAATACATCTCTGTCGTCAGTAAAATCCCCAAGGAACCCGAACGGTATTTTCTGATCAGTGCACTCGAGCCAGATTGTATCAGCTTTGAATGGGACACATAAAATTACATGGTCAAATTGCTTAAAATTAGGAAAATCAGTAAAAATTGCTTCTTTATAATTTCCACTGGAAACTACAGCAGGATATGACCTGACACCAATTATTTTAAGCAGGGCATGCATATAGTTTGTAAGCGCTTTACAGTCTCCATAACCGGTTTCGTAAACAGTTTTTGCATCAAAAGGCTGAAATCCTCCTATACCAAGACTTATATTTACATATCTTGTATTGCTTTGCAGATAATTATATAAAGTTCTTATACGATCAACAGTATCAGCTATCCCATTTAACATTGTTGAAATCTTAATCTTTTCAGGATCTGAAATTTCATCTCTGCCCTGATATAAAGAATAAATCCATTTTCCGTAATCTATCCAGTTATCAGCTGTTCCCCTGTATTTATCGTAAATAAGAACAGAAGGCATAAGATAAACACAAGGTACCCTTTCGGCTAAGCTTATGCCAAATGGCTCAGGTTCTATTGCTTTTAAATTATTCAGCTCCCATGTGTCAACAATATTATCTGAATGACTTTCACTGGCCTTAATATGAATATTTATCTCTTTCTTGTTAATTTTAACATTCGAAGGATAGCTGAAAGTAAGGCTGGAGTGTTGAGTTGAAACATAGTAGTAACTGAATGGTCTCCAGCATCCGAGACTGATAATATTTTTTAAATCAATTTCATATTCATATACAACAGTAAATGGGTAATTAGGATTAAGTGGTTTATAATATTTTATTCTGTTCTCTGAATATAGTTCTGAAGCGTTGCTTGCCGGCGAGTCTGTAACCTCTGAAAGCTTTACATTTTTTATCTTTTTTCCATTGCTGTCGTATAATGTAATTTGTTTTATGCTCACAGCTGAATTTTTATCATAGGGAATCGACAGATATGATAAGCTTTCTCCTTCTTTGTCAAGAATTGTTATGGCTGTCTTTTCCCTTTCGATTCCACTATTTAAAGTACGTAACTCCAATTCCTGATTATCATCACGTATAATACAGTGGGCATTGGATTTCAGACTATCCGGAATCAATGAAGAAGAATATTCCTGGGCATATATTCCTGTTACAGAGGAAGCTAAAATCAATAAATACAAGAATCTACGTTTATTCATGGATAATTAAATAAAAAATTGTTACAGGTGCATCCCGGAAATCAAGAATGACCGAAGTTTAGTTTTATATCGTTTTTATATGCTTTTTTTAAGAATAATCTGTTCGGCATGTTTTTTCACTAACTGATCGTATAAGTTTTTTAATGCAATATATTCATCAGGCAAGAATAATATCTTTTTAACGTCGCGTCTGTATTCTATCTTTATTTTATTATCACTGCTTTGTATTTTATATGAAACGGATATTGAATTATCAGGAAGTTTTAAAGTGACTGACCCGGGTAGCGATTCTACCTTATATCCTGCTGGCAGGGTATAATTGAATGAATATACTTCTGAAATAGGATAGTTATAATCAACCGGATATTTTCTATCTTCCAGTGTATATCTGTTTTTCTCTATTGTTTCAAACAATAACGGATGAAAGATTATTTTATCACCAATCAATTCGGCTTGGTCAGTCAGCTCCACATTTAAAGAATCGGAGACCGGCTTACTATTATTATATCTGTCAGTAATGGAATATTTATTTATTGTCAGACCTTTAGAGTTTTCCTGCATTTTTCTGAAAAAGTCATCGCTGCTTTTTTCAGCGTTAAGTGCGTTTCTGTAATAGATGCCTGCATATCCGTCATAGCTACCTGTAATAGAGCCTGTTAATTTTCCATCGGGACTTATTTCCAGAGTGTAGTTTCTGTTTTCATTATATTTTTCACTGGCCTCAAGGTTTACCCAGTCCCCTGATAGTTCGTCCACTAATCTTCCTTTGCCATTTATGTCATTTGAAGGAAGTACCCCGAACGGGCAATATTTACTGACAGGGTCCAGTAAGATAACCTTTCCGTCAATTGCAACACTTGTAAGGACGGAATTGAATTTTGTGATTGTAGGGTAGTAAGTAACTGCAATTCCATTGTCGCGTGTACTGAATAAAACAGGATTAGCCTTAAGTCCTGCTGTCTGCATCATTAAGGTTAACAGCAGGTTTATCTCTGAAGAGCTTCCTATGCCATCGGCAAATGGTTTTTTCAGACCTTTTGAGGCCCATATCTTATAATCGCCATCCCATTTCATTCTCTTCTGTATATATTTATATATAGAAATGGCTTTCTCAATATTTGTCGATTTATTATTAATTACAGAGTTTACAGTGTCTTTAACAAAACCACTTGTTTTTAAAAGTGCACCAAAGTCTTCATCATTTTTCATCTGGGAATTTACTGATTCCCACGATTGAGTATAATCTTTTCTCATCTCTCCGGGAAATTCAATGCTGTTTAGTTCAAATTCAAGTGCCTGAATATAATTGTCTTCACAATCTATATCAGGTTCGGAGATAAATGCCGGGACATCCTTAGTTGCCAGACATGCTTTGACTGAAGTCGCTTTTATTATTGCAGATTGACCTCCGGTATGTCGTTCCGTAAGATCATTGGATTCCACATTCATAGTTGGAATACTGTATGTTACAGATCCCTTGTCTCTCTTCTGCACATCAAAATGTAAATAGCCTTTTGAAGATTCTCTGTAAATAAAATACTCTGGTATTTCATAGGAATACTGGCTCCATCGGGCCGGATAACTGTACTGAAAGCTCCACCCTCTGAAGTTATAAATAAAATCAGAGGTGATTGAATAAGATAATTCAAGAACAGAACCCTCTTTTAATTCAGGAAATGCAAATTTTACGTCAGTATAATTCTTCCCCTCTTCTTTGAATATATTGTCGTTATCTAATTTTGTTTTTACAATCTTTCCATCAATAAGGTTATAGGTTGTTGCTTTCAGATTCCTCATATCTTCTTTACCAAAACTACCTTTATAAAGTCTGATTTTTACATTCCCCAGATCGAATTCTGACTTTTTGAATATTTTTATCTGAAAATGCCGTTCATAAACAAATTGAAATTTCATATCACGATTTAAAACAAATTCCGAGGTTCCATTGTCAAACAACATAAGAGCACCGGCAGTGGTGTCTTTGTCATATTTAGACATAGACAGATCAGAAATTTCAACTTTACCGAATTTTGGTTCAACAAACTGCCCGTTTGATAAAGTACATAAGCAAAGGAGCAAGGTGAGAAGAATAAGTTTCATAGCAGGTAGTTTTTTTATTCAGGTTTTAATATTAATTCGTTTCTAATTAAGCAAAAATTTAATCCGGTTGCTTACAGTCTGAAATACCACTATCACAATAGTCAGAGAGCCCCTGATCTCAGATCAGAAGTAACTCAATATTAATGCGATGTCGGTACAGAGTAAGTTTCATCAGGCTATATTGCCTACCAAACATATAAAGGATAATTCTGTTTTCAAAGAATTTGACTGAAATGTTTGGAAAATTTTGACGAAGGGAAAGGGGAATTTAAGTTGGTATCCTTACCGGCTGTGAATAAGCTTGTTATCAATCTTGTGATTCTATAATATTCATAAAATTTCAGTTAAAATCATCTGTGTTATTTCTATTGAACGAAAGGAGATAGTAATGCCTGCTTAAGTTTGTTTACGGTAATGAGCTCAATGTTACCGATATAGAGATTTAAATGATTCTTTACCAAATTTAGATTGTTTTTTGTTTTCTTATTTCTCCGGATTTAAGTTAATTTGCAGCCAAATCCGGCCCGTAGCTCAGCTGGCAGAGCACGTGACTCTTAATCATGGGGTCGAGGGTTCGATTCCCTCCGGGCCGACTAATAATGAAGCAGTTATGATAATTAAACATGACTGTTTTTTTATTTGCACACATAAATGAATACATAGTTTTAAGTGATAAGATATTACTATTGAAAACGTGCTGAGGTAAAAATAAATTTGTATGCATATCAATCATTGCATAAATTAGTATTAAAACTGCGAGATAAATGAAATCTTCCATTATTCACAATTTGGTCCGCATTCTGATTGTTATATTTATAGTTGCAGTTCTGATAACTCCTTTCTTCTGCTCTTGTAACAATGCAATGACTAAAATAGAACATAGCAGAACTTTGCCATCAGCTTATACGCATACAGGAAAATATGTTCAATCAAACAGACTTTTAAAAAAACATGATTCTATTGCCAAGGAGAAGCAGAAATGTTCAATTCCTTTTAACAAGAAATAAATTTAACTTTCGCCCCGGAGGCTTTATTTTTAAATTGCTTTTACCAGATTAGGGGCGAGGAGCACGAAACCCACTCAGCGAGGCTCCTGGAATAATCCGGGGGTGCTTTAAAAAATGACTTTAGCTTTAAAGAGTGTAACTTTTTTTTAATTGCTTCGTAAACATAAAACAATGAACCTGTGACCATTTTAAAATGGACGATGATCAAAGACATTTTATGTTAGTAGAAATTAAAAAACTAAAGAAAATTGAAGACAATTAAATTATTATCAATCAGCGTTTTCGGTTTTTTACGATGTAAATTACTAGAGTGCAGGATCTCTACTATAGAAGAAAGAATAGATAAACTACAAGGTTTGAGTTTATTCTTTCAAAGCAGATTCGATATGGACAGGTCTGATAAGATTAACAATAAGATTAAATATCTCTCTAAAAGGAAAGTAGAATTAGTGGCTATTTTTCAATAATACGGTGGTTGGCCCCTGGAGAAATCCTGTAGATAGTTGCTTCTGCCTCTTAATCATGGGGTCGGGGGTTCGATTCCCTGGGTGACTTGTTCACCTAAAGTCAATGCTTCTGAAAGATTACAAGTTAAATGATCCAGGAATGAATTTGACATATTTATAAGCAAAGCTTAAGACCGTTTCCAATTATATTGCAGTTGTAGGATAGAATTAGATTCTTGCGCCAGCAATTTCAATATAATGGCAGATAGAACAAAATAGAATTTTATTCTAAATTCAATCCCCAATTTCCAGGATATTGTCTAACTTGTATTGATTTGTGACGGTTGAATGTCAGGCATAAGTGTTATATTTATTGTTAGATCAATGTATTGAACTATAATGCTTATGTGACTGACGGGGCTTTGCATTAAAAAGATCAGTCTAATTATCATGAGAAAAGAGATTGTCAGATATAAAAAATGAACATAACGATATCTGACGAGCGTTTGATTTTAAAATGCATTTTTAATAACGAAATAAACGAGTTATAGCTAATGCGCAGTATACTAACTAGATAGCCTCAACCATGACCTCTCTTTTAGATAACGCGACCGCTCATTTGGCACATTTGCTTTTGCGCGACACTAAACCCAACGCTCATACAAAAGCAAAAGAGCCAATTTCCATCGCACTATTTAACTAAATTTGTTCGTCAACAGAAGAAACCATGATAGTCAACGCCAAAAAAGCTCTAAATAAAGAATTTTAAAAACGAAGTCCCCAAAGAAGCAAGAATGAATTGTTTAAATCAAATCTTATAAGTCTTTTAGACAAGGCTGACAAAATGGAGAGAAAAAATTAATAATTATTCATACGCATTATAATTAAAAGTTGCATCTTGTTTAAACAAATTTTATTTTTGAGAAAGTATTTATTTTGAGAAAGTTGAATGTAACATAATCTCACATGAAAAATTTATTTAGAATTTCAGGACTAATCCTATTTGTACTATCAATCTTTTTGATTCATTCATGTAAGAAAGATAAACCTACACCACCAATTATTACAACTATTACTGTCTCTGGAATAACTCAGAACACCGCAACAAGTGGTGGAAATATAACAAGCGATGGGGGAGCAATTATAACAGCACGTGGGGTATGTTGGAGCACAACATCAGGGCCAACAAATGCATTAAGCACTAAAACCACAGACAACACTGGAACAGGAATATTTACAAGTTCAATAACTGCATTAACAGCAGGCACAGTTTATTATGTAAAAGCTTACGCCACCAATAGCGCAGGTACAGCTTATGGAAATGAAATAAGTTTTACTTCAACAGCATCTACAGTACCTGTCCTCACAACCACAGCAGCATCTGCAATAACACAAAGCACCGCAACAAGTGGCGGAAATATAACAAGCGATGGGGGAGCAACTGTGACAGCACATGGGGTATGTTGGAGCACAACAACAGGGCCAACAACTGCATTAAGTACTAAAACCACGGACAACACCGGAACAGGAATATTTACAAGTTCAATAACTGCATTAACAGCAGGCACAGTTTATTATGTAAAAGCTTACGCTACCAATAGCGCAGGTACAGCTTATGGAAATGAAATAAGTTTTACTTCAATAGCATCAACAGTACCTGTCCTCACAACCACAGCAGCATCTGCAATAACACAAAGCACCGCAACAAGTGGCGGAAATATAACAAGCGATGGGGGAGCAACTGTAACAACACGTGGGGTATGTTGGAGTACAACAACAGGGCCAACAACTGCATTAAGTACTAAAACCACGGACAACACTGGAACAGGAATATTTACAAGTTCAATAACCGCATTAACAGCAGGCACAGTTTATTATGTAAAAGCTTATGCTACCAATAGCGCAGGTACAGCTTATGGAAATCAAATAAGTTTTACTTCAGCGACCACTATCCCGGGTGCACCAACAATAGGAACAACCTCGGCAGGAAATGCTCAGGCTGTGGTAACATTTACAGCACCGGTTAGTAATGGCGGCTCTGCAATAACAGGTTACACAGTAACTTCAAGTCCAGGTGGTATTACAGCCATTGGTACCGCCAGTCCAATTACTGTTACAGGTCTTACCAATGGAACTGCATATACTTTTACAGTAACTGCCACAAATGCAATTGGCACCGGTGTGGCAAGTTCTGCTTCAAACTCAGTTACGCCTTCAACAGTTCCGGGTGCACCAACAATAGGAATAGCCTCGGCAGGAAATGCTCATGCTGTGGTAACATTTATAGCACCGGTTAGTAATGGCGGCTCTGCAATAACAGGCTACACGACAACTTCAGTTCCGGGCGGTTTAACAAGCACCGGTACTGCCAGCCCAATTACAGTAACAGGTCTTACCAATGGAAATGCATATACTTTTTCAGTAACTGCCACAAATGCAATTGGTACCGGTGTGGCAAGTTCTGCTTCAAACTCAGTTACGCCTTCAACAGCTCCGGGTGCACCAACAATAGGAATAGCCACGGCAGGAACTGCTCAGGCTGTGGTAACATTTACAGCACCGGTTAGTAATGGAGGCTCTGCAATAACAGGTTACACGGTAACTTCAGTTCCGGGCGGTTTAACAGGCACCGGTACTGCCAGCCCAATTATAGTAACCGGTCTTACCAATGCAACTGCCTATACTTTCACAGTAACTGCCACAAATGCAATTGCTACCAGTGCGGCAAGTTCTGCTTCAAATTCAGTAACCCCCCTAGCACCAATAACTGACATAGATGGCAATGTTTACAACACCGTAACTATTGGCACGCAAGTATGGATGGCAGAAAACCTGAAAACCACCAAATATAACGATGGTACAGCTATACCCAATATAACTGTTGATGCAACATGGCTTGCTGCAACCGCAGGTGCCTATAGCGATTACAGTAATACTCCGGCAAATTCAACTATTTATGGGAGGCTGTATAATTGGTATGCAGTAGATAATAATGCGACTACAAAGGTGGCAAGCAACGGGGGTAAAAATGTATGCCCTACAAGCTGGCATGTACCTACAGAAACCGAGTGGACAACCTTAACAACCTATTTGGGAGGAGAAAGCATTGCCGGTGGCAAACTTAAAGAAACAGGCACAACCCATTGGCTAAGTCCTAATATGGGAGCAACCAACGAAACGGGTTTTTCAGCTCTTCCGGGTGGCTACCGTTACAACTATGGTACTTATATCTACATTGGAATCCAGGGTACCTGGTGGAGTTCTACGGATTACTCCTCAGTCGCCTGGTACAGGTACATGAGCTCCGCTGTAACCAATGTATACAGTTTCAGCTACTTTAAGCCTTATGGCTTTTCTGTTCGTTGTGTTAGGGATCTTTGAGTTATTTGACTATTTTTCTATTTGACAATTTGTTTCCTTTACCACGAAGAGGTCGAATTTTTTTTAAAAATGGCACAATACGATGAAATCATACATAAATTTTGCAAGCACATTTAAAAGCCACACATGCCAACGCGATACCAAAGCTTTTAAAAGAGCTTGCAAAGATACAACTTCGTAAACCAATGATCCAAAATTTGTTACATCATGACAATTTTAAAACACTAGCTATAACTCTGACGGTTTAATTAATTGGCTTCCCGCTTCGCCTACTTACTCGAGACAAATTCGTTAATGCATGACAAAGGCTTCGCGGGACACGGTCGGCAGCCCGGACTACTTCTCAATCAACCCCAAAAGTCTATGAGAGAAAAATTTAACCCACTTATAAAATTTTGTGGCACCCGGACTGTTCCATCTACCAGGACAAAGTCAATAGGGCTGTCGGCCGACCCCGCCTTCGGCGAGGGCCGACGCGCTGGTGCCTCGTTTTTTGCTCGCCATCTGGACTGTTTCATCATGACAAGACAGCTCGCATCCATCTATCAGGACTTGGTACCGTTTAGACAATTTTATCGTGACACCAAACTCTCGTCCATCTACCGGGACTGGCAAAAAACAATGCACCGCGACGCAGACGGCACCTAATTAAACCGCCGGTCCGTTAGCATTCATTGGCTACAGTACTAAAGACCATGACAATTCCATTATATACCCAATATTTCTGACATATCGATTGATAGAGGCAAATTGCGATTTTAATATAAAAATATTGTGTTACGATAAATAATATTTGTTAATTGATAATAATATATTATATTTGACATGTATTATTAATTAAGAAATTAGCAATATGAAAAAAATTAGAAAAGAATCTCTCTTAAAAGGTCTTAGATATACAATAGACCTAGTATTGATCCTCCTATTTATCGGTCTTGCGTTTGTTATTTTTCAAATTTTCACTCTTAGCATTCACAGACCAGCAAATGATGTCATTAATGAAACAAATGTGGCTTCAATGTCTTCACCACCCAATAATATAATGATTTCATTTTCAAACCCTGAACTTGGAAAATACCTGCCATCAATTAAAAAAATCCTCTATGTATTCTTTAATTATTGCGGGCTCTTAAATGTTATCGCGCTTATATTGATAACATTGCAACTGAAATACATTTTCAAATCCTTTACTTCTGAAGACTATTTTAATCCTTCAAATTCTTTCCGGATAAAGAAAATCGCGATAGTTATTTTTATTTGGGTATTGGTTGATTATGCAATCAGATTTTATCCTCTAACTGTAATCCCGCATTATACTGTTCATTCTTCAATAGGACTTAATACTTTCAGGTATGGTGTTTTAATTGGATTAGAAGGATTAAATATAAAGATGTTATTAGTTTCTCTAATTATTTATGTGCTGTCAATTGTTTTCAGTTACGGACATAACCTCAAGGAAGAATCCTCATTAACTATTTAATTTTCGAAAGATGGCTATAATTATTAATCTTGATGTAATGCTCGCAAAAAGGAAGATGCGTCTTAATGAGTTATCTGAAAGAGTTGGAATCACTCAATCAAACCTCTCAATTCTTAAGCAAGGCAAAGCAAAAGCAATCAAAATTTCAACTTTAAACATAATATGCGATATTTTAGATTGTCAACCCGGTGATATTTTAGAATATAGTCGTGATAAAACTGACTGACCATTTCCCTAATACAGTAGATTGGAAAAAACTTACTTAAATTATTTGTCAACAAAAAATTAATATGAAACCTATATACAATTTATTAAACAATACAGCTTATAGAAAGGCTGCAGCTTTTACTTTATTATTGATTTTGGTAAACACTTTGATCTCTGGTCAGAAAATTTCTAACATCGAGAACATGTTCAAGCATAAATGGTCAAATAATGGTTATTTAGACTTAAACACTGTAGAAAATTCCATATTTTCAATAACCATTGGGACAATCGGTAATACTGCACCTTTTAAAAATGACATACGAACGGAAGATTTAGGATTTTTGGAAAAACAATCAAAGTATCGATTATGGTTTACAGTCAAGACTTCAATAGATTTCCCGTTAATATTACATTATGGAGAAGAAGATATAAGAAAATCCTCTTGTGTAATTGACAAGCAAATTGAACTAAAGGCAGATGAAGATTTTACTGTTCAGTCTTTTGAATTTAAAACAAATAATACCCTGTCAAATTCTCATCTTGTTTTTGGATTAGGTAATGCACCTTCAAAAGCAAGTATTATTTTAACCGCTATCAAAATTGAAAAGGTAAAATAATTGTCACAGTTAGAAAATTTGAAACGTGTCTTGACTCAAAACTTCTGCCTTTTTACCAGGACATATTATCTGTCTAAATTTATCGTAACATGACAACTTATGAGCCATCTACCAGGACTTTCAAAAAACTTATTATTAGAGAATTATTAAATATCAACGAAATGCTAACTCGGACGGTTTAATTAATTGGCTTCCCGCTTCGCTGACTGTAACAATCCATAATTTGTAAAATCTTGACAAGGTCAGCTTCGCGGGACACGGTCGGCAGCCCGGACAACTCCGCAATCGGCCCTAAAAGTCTATGCGAGTACACATTAACCCACTTATTAAATTTTGTTGCACCCGGACTGTTCCTGCTGCCGAGACAAAGTCAATAGGGCTGGCAAGCCGACGCTCGAGTTGTCATGGTTTTTGCAAATCACAAATTGTTTTCAGAAATTATAAGAAGGCGGTACATTGGTCTCGCTGCATTTCTCCGTGTGGAAGAAGGATTCCTCTCGTGCTAAGTGGAATAAAAATAAATGTTTCGCCTAAGATGTAAATATACATTATTCAAAAAGAACATAAATTTTAACTATCCAGGTTCCTTTGTGGACAGCTGATTGCGTGAATTTGTTGCAAGTCTTTTCAGAAAATAAAATAAGATGGCATTCAATCTCAATGTTTTTCGGCCATTGCTCGTTATTGTATTGGAGACATTGACATATTCCTACTTCAATTCCAGCAGTTGAGAGAGAAATTGATTGGTGATTTCTCAGGATGCCATCTTTCTTTTACTTTTTATAATAGACAATATTCAAATTCAGCAACATCAAGAAAATTTCAAAGGCACATTTGCAGCTTGAATCCCCGCGAGCTCATTCTCAGTTGCTTGCTGCGGAGTCAGCAAGCATTAAGAAATTACCTTAGGGGATCGAATCCTGACAATGTCGGGATTCGTAGCTTGCTGCGAAGATCTTCAAATCCGGATGCTGCAAATGAGCCTTAATCTTCCATCAAAGTGAATTTAGATATAAGAATCTACTACACGATCGTTAGCACTCACGCTAAGACAAAACAGGAGAAAGCTGAAAATCCTTTAAAGAGTAAGCGAAAAACTTAAACAAAGGGACATGAAGAAAAATTTATTTATTTTGGTTCTTTTTCTTGTAATAGTGGGATGTGATCAGACAAAAAGCAAATGGATTTATGCGAAACAAACAAATTCAGTAGTTGAGGTCAAGAAATTTCTTAACGAAAATCCTGGTAATGAATTTGAATCTAAGGCAAAAAATCTCCTTGATTCTCTTGAATGGGTTAATGCATTAGATTCTAATACTATAACTGCATATAAATCATTTATCAATGATTACCCCAACAGTGTGAACAAAGAAAATGCTTTAATAATTCTTGATTCTTTGGAATGGTTGAATGCTCAAAAAATGAATACCATAATTTGTTATAATGCTTTTGTTAAGTCTTTTCCTAATAGTAAATATGTTAGCGAAGCGAGGCTAAATTGCGAAATTTTTAATTTGGAAGATAGCTTAAAAAAAACAATCAATAAAAACAGTGTGTTAAAGTCAATTGAAGAATCGCTTAAAAACATCATTTTTAAAACTGGATATTCAAAACGATTTTTCATCGAAACGCCTAATTTTACTAGTGAAAATACTTTTCCTAGTTCTATTACATTGAGTGCTTTTAAACCTGGTTTCTTATTAAAAGAATCAGAATTTCCTTGGGATTGTATAATTTATGGATTTTCAGGTGATGCTAAAGGTTTTGGAAATGGTAGTATACTGAGATTTAAAGGTAAAGTTAAATTTGAATTTCAAGACTACTCCTTCATAATTGGTGAAGGAAGTAAATATGAGAGATTAACATTTGTTTTAATAAACAACAAATTAGTCTATTTAAGAGGTAACGGGAAAATTATAAAGAAAAATGGGGAAGAAAAAAAGCTTGGTTACTAAACTATAATTACAGTTTAATAAATCACGATATTTACTTCATAAGAGCAAGCAACAAAAGAAACACTAGCAAATCAGAAATAAAAGCTACTATGGCTTTTTTACAACCGTTAACGGTCATGCTAAAGCGCTACTCAACATATAAAAACAAGACTAATTACAAAAATAAAAAACGAGGATGAAATATGGCATTCAAATGTAAAATTGGTTTACATTCATGGAATGGATGTAAATGTACAGACTGTGGAATAATTCGAGATGAACAACACTACTGGTTAATAGATTGTGAAAAATGCGCACAATGTGGGAAAACCAATGGTAACATACATAAATGGATTGGATGCAAATGTGCCAAATGTGGTAAAATCCGAGATGAACATCATGAATGGATAGACTGTAAATGTTCAAAATGTGGCAAAATCAACGAGAACTCACATGTCTGGAATGGTTGTAAATGTACTAAATGTGCGAAAACAAGAGATGAACAACATGACTGGACAAAAGATTGTAATAATTGCTCTATTTGCGGGGAAAAACGTACCAAAATGCATTCGTGGGATGGGGACAAATGCTCTATTTGTAATAAAGATAAAGAAACAGTGGAAGTCAATCTTAACCTCTTTGATTCAAGTACAAATGATTGGTTAAAAATACTGTATCTCTTTTTGGTTAATCATGCACAAAAATCTAAAGAGCCAACATTTTATGAAGATATCGCTCCTCGAATGGGACTTAATTTACAAAATAGTAATGAAAAAGCTTCTTTTATTGGAGCTTTGCGCGCGTTAGCCGAAGTCGACATAAAAGCTGGTCGTCCAATCTTATCACTTATTGCCGTTTCTGATAATCCTATGGACCAATGTATGGCTGATAGAGGTCTGATAAGTTTTATAGAATCAAAAGGTGTGATACGCGATTCTTTAGGTTTTCGAATAGACTCTTTTTATTCTTTTAGTGTTGTTTTTAATCAATATTGGGAAGAACGAATACCAATATTCCTTTAATAATCAATCAATAATGGGAAACAATTTTTTTGATTAATCATTACATGTGTTTGTCCACCTTTTATTATGATTTTTGGGTAAATTGAAAAATATAGCACGAACCGCTAACAGCAAACTACTCGCAAATACGTACCTGCTTGAGCGATTTGATTAAGGACTGGACGACAGAGTTCTTGTAAATCTTGATAGTTTTAAAACTAACCCTACATATAACACGGATGGTATGGGTAATTGCCTTCGGCCTTCTGACTGACTATTCCAGCTAATGTGTACAACTTATTCTGGAGTATATGTACAATCCCTTTATTCACCCCGATTGTACACTTTACTCCGGAATCAGTTGTATATTATATGCCAGAATGTCCTCGAAGTTGGTGCTGTGCACCCCGGCAAAAAAAATCTTTTTCTTATAAAGACCTCTTAAAAAGTTGTACACTTTGCTCCAGAATCAGTTGTACACATTACTCCAGAATAAATTGTACACTATAGTCCAGAATACTCACCACAGTAATAAAAATGTTATTAATCTTGATACTGGTTGTGTTTATTCAAATATGAATGGATATGGAACTCTTACAGCAATTGAACTAAATAGTAGATCTTTATATTTTGCATGAGTTAATTTAAGTGCTATATTTGCAATTCGCGAATCGCGAATTAATAATGATGGTTATGAAGAAACATAATGGAATGCGCCCACAAGACATCGTAGTGCTATTGAAAATTATTTCAATGCAGAATCAGGAATGGCGTAATATTGATATTGCTAATGCTCTTAATTTAAGCCCTTCTGAAGTATCAGAAGCACTTAATAGAAGTAAAATTGCTAAACTTATTGATGGTAAAAAGAAAAGTGTCAATCCTAATTCATTTAGGGAATTCCTAATTTATGGTTTAAAATATGTATTCCCGGTTGAGCCAGGAGCTATTGTCAGAGGCGTCCAAACAGCACATTCTGCACCTCCAATAAGTGAAAACATTTCACAAGGTGGAGATGTATATGTTTGGCCTTATGCAAAGGGAGAAAAAAGGGGTCAGGCAATAGAGCCTCTTTATAAAACTATACCAGAGATTGCACCAAAAGATAAATCCTTTTATGAGTTACTTGCGATTACTGACACTTTAAGAGTTGGCAGGGCAAGAGAAATTAAAATTGCAATAGAAGAATTAGAAAAAAGAATGAAATATGCCAAGTGACAATATTGATATGCTACAAATTGTGGCAGATGGATTAGGAGATTTAAAAGACGAAATAGTATTTGTGGGAGGAGCTGTAGCAGAACTATATGCAGATGATCCTGCTTCATCAGATATCAGGCCCACACAAGATGTCGACTGCACGATTGAATTAAGTTCATACAAAGAACTGACCGAACTTGAAGAAGACTTAAGAGCTAAAGGGTTTGCAAATGACAATTCTCAAGGGGCTCCAATTTGCAGATGGATATATCAGGAAATTAAAGTTGATGTTATGCCAACTGAAGGGAATGTCCTTGGTTTTAACAATCAATGGTATCCGGGTGGAGTAGGAAATAAGATTCCAAAAACGCTTCCAAATGGTAATGAGATATTTATGTTTTCTCCAGAGTACTATGTAGCTTCAAAATTTGAGGCACATAATGACCGAGGAGGTGATGATTTGAGGCAAAGTCGTGATTTTGAAGACATTATATATATCCTTGATAATTGTACCAGCATATTAGAAGATATTAGAAATGCAGATGAAGATGTTAAAAACTATTTAAAGACAGAATGCTAAAGTTTGTTGGAAAATGATGGACTATCCGAAGGAATAGAAAGTGCTTTACCCTATGGTTCAGATTCAGAAAGAGTAGAAATAATTGAAACATTGATTTTTGAGATTGCTGCACTTGAATGATACTAAACGAAATGCCTTATCTTGAATAAAATCCAAAATAATGTTCGACGAGATTAAAAAATATAAGAATAATGGCCATTTCTTTTTCAAAAAAGGAGATAACCTAAAGCAAATAAGCAAAAGCGTTCCTGACTTACCGGGTGTTTATTATATTATTCGTTTATCAAATGGTAGAATTGAACTTGTTTATATTGGTAAATCTGGCCCTATTAGACAAAATGGGCAGTTCAAAGATCAAGGATTATACGGTTGCCTGAATAATAAGCAAGAAGGACTTTACAGACAGGACTTTTTTGAATCACAAATTTTGAAGGAGAATATTGATGCATTAGACATTTATTGGTTTGTAACATTTGATACAAAACATAAAGATCTCCCCGGATATGTTGAAGGTCTCTTAATTCAACGGTTTTTCGAAATTCATGGTAGATTACCTCTTTGGAATAAGGATTTTTAGGAGCTTTGGCAATTGCAAAACAGAAACAGTCACACACATTGCCAAGCCACACAGGCCAACCTTATCACCAAAGCTTGGCAAAGAGTGTGCCTGCGACCCCAGTTGACTTTTAAAATTTTTCTCCCACCTGCCTAAGCGATAGAGCTTTCTGCAACAGAACAATTTTTTGGAATACTTATAAAAATAACTCTAAACGAGACAAATTACTGGTAACAAGACAGAAATTAAAGACAGCCTATAACTCGGACGGTTTAATTAATTGGCTTCCCGCTTCGCTGACTGTAACAATCCATAATTTGTAAAGTCTTGACAAGGTCAGCTTCGCGGGACACGGTCGGCAGCCCGGACAAATACTCAATCAGCTCGAAAAGTCTATGCGAGAAACCTCGTCACAACTTATAAAACTTTGTGTACCATGACTACTACTGCTACCGAGACAAAGTCAATAGGGCTGCCGGCCAACCCCGCCTTCGGCGAGGGCAGGCGCGCTGGTGCCTTGCCTGCCTGCCGGCAGGTAGGCAGGCCAACCCTGACACGGACGGCAACTCAATTAACTCGCCGGGCCGTTATGTTTAAGCAGTTGGTTCCCAGCCCCATGCCAAGACTAATTCGCCATGACGACAAAATCAGTTTAATCTAGACAAAAAGGCCTAAACATAACTCTCCAAAAAAAATATATCATAATCAGGTTTCGTTATAAAGAAACATTTCGTATCTTTGCATCATGGTTAAAGACAAATTCGAAATTGAGTTTTTAGACGAAGCAAGAGAATTCCTCAAGACAATTGAGGATAAAGCCCGTTACAAACTCATTTTCAATATTGATAAATCAAAAAAATACACTGACCCAAAAGTATTTAAGAAATTAGATAGCGAGATTTGGGAATTTAGGACCAAATACAAAAATCTACAACACAGACATTTAGCTTTTTGGGATAAAAGAAATAATAAAAACACTCTTGTGATTTGTACACATGGATTTATAAAAAAAACTGATAAGGTTCCAAGACAGGAGATTGAGAAAGCGAGAAATTTGATGAAACAGTATTTTGAAACTTATTAATCAGAAATTATGGAAAAGAAACTTAAGAAATATTCTCTTGACGAGATAAAAGATGAGTTCATTGGGAAAAAAGGTACCACTGACAGAGAACAGTATGAATATGATTTGCAAATGGATGTTTTAGGCGAGCTTATCAAGCAAACCAGGATAGAGCGAAAATTAACCCAGGAGCAATTAGGGGACCTCATTGGTGTTCAGAAAGCTCAAATATCGAGACTAGAGAATCATACTGGCAATGTGACCCTTTCAACTATTTTGAAGGTTTTTTCGGCTCTTAAAGCCAAAATTAAAATGCAGGTTGAATTAGAGGGCAATAGCATTCAAATCGCCTAAACAAAAGCATCTGACACATCATGACAATTTAATAAAAGCCTAAACATAACTCGGACGGTTTAATTAATTGGCTTCCGAAGCCCAGACAGCTTCTCAATCGTCTCCAAAAGTCTATGCGAGAAAAATTAACCTATTTAATATATTCTGTCCCACCCGGACTGTTCCATCTACCGGGACAAAGTCAATAGGGCTGGCAGCCGACGCTCGATTTGTCATGGTTTTTGCAAATCACAAATTGTTTTCAGAAATTATAAGAAGGCGGTACATTGGTCTCGCTGCATTTCTCCGTGTGGAAAAAGGATTCCTCTCGTGCTAAGTGGAATAATGTTAAATGTACCGCCTAAGATGTATATATACAATATTCTGAAAAACAAGAATAAATTCTATCCCGGTTCTTTTGTGAACTGTTGATTTTGAGAATTAGTCCCAAGACCGTTCGGATAATAAAATAAGATGGCATTCAATCTCAACGTTTTCGGCCATTTTCTCTTGATTGAATTGCAGAAATTGACTTCTTGCCTCTTGATTCCCGCAGTTGATGAGAAACTTATTGGTGATTTCTCAGGGTGCCATCTTTCTTTTAAGAATCACTTTTGCAAGCACATTCCGCAAAATCATACATTCAATATTATTCTGAATCCTCTTTTCGGAAAGAGGTTGCAAAGATCGACTTAAGCAACATCTAAATAGTTTCAAAGGCACATTTGCAGCTTGAATCCCCTAAGGTAATTTCTTAATGCTTGCTGCGAAGATCTTCAAATCCGGATGCTGCAAATGTGCCTTACAATTCCAGACATTTACCATCTCTACTAATTGCATACATTTTTGTAAAAGATGGCTTCTTTATATTTCCAATTCTGTAACTTTATGAATATTACATTGAGTAGAATTATTGAAATTATTAGAGACTCAACAAGGCAGCGGATAATTGATGTTATTTTAAATCTTATGATGATATGCCATTATGAAAATTAATCAGACTCTATCATTTAGTTTATTCCTTAGTTTATTTTTAATTTTTTCGGAGCATCCAGTTAACGCGCAACAACAAAAAAGGATTGATTCCCTAAATATTGCCTTAAATATCTCTAAAGAAGATACGAACAGAGTAAACATATTATATTATTTGTCAGAGGCTTTCCGCGAGACCTTACCTTATAAGGCAATTAAATACGCCAGCCAGGGATTGATACTTTCAAATAAAATTTCATTTATTCAAGGTACTAGTATTTGTCTTAATGCATTAGGACTCTCTTATTATCAACTTGGGAAATACGATTCAGCATTAATTTATTTTGAAAAACGTTATAAAATAGTTTCCAAGATAAATGATAGAAAAGGAATTGCTGCTACCTATGACAATATGGGAGTAGTATATGTGCATTATGGTAAAATTGATAAAGCTTTAGAGTTAAGGAAAAAAGCAAATGAAATTTATACTGTTTTGAATGAGAAAAAATTGCTGGCCAATGGTTACACTTGGATTGGGAATATTTATAAAGAACATGGTGATTATCCAAATGCTTTAGATTACTACTTAAAAGCATTAAAAATATATGAAGATGAAAATGATCAAATGGATGTTGGTTATCCTACTTTAAATATCAGCAGTATTTATAGGTATATGAAGCAGTATGGAAAAGCTAAAAACTTTGCATTAGATGCAAAAAACAAATTTGAAATAGCAAACAATCCTAACGGAGTTGGCGCATCATTATACAGGCTGGCTATTATCTATTCAGAGGAAAAAGATTATGATAATGCAATTAAGGACCTATTAGAAGCAAAAACAATACTTGAAAAAACTCAAAACAGTTACTTCTTAACTCTTGTAGAAATGCTTCTTGGAACAAGTTATCGTAATAAAGGAGAAATAGACATTGCATTAACCTTTTTCAAAAATGCACTAGTTCCAGCACAGAACATTGGTGACATCGCTTTGATTTCAGGCGTGTTTCAAAACATTGGGACAATCTACTTTGATAAAGGGCAGTATTTGAAATCTTTTCAATATATGATTAAATCAGATAAGGGATTTACTGAGATAAATGACAAAAAAACTTTAATTGAAAATTCATCAAACTTTATTGAAATTTTTAGCAGATTAAACAAACCAGATAGTGTATTAAAATACTTCCGTAGATATCAACGATTGTCCGATAGCCTGTTTAGTGAACAAAACAGCAAATCCATAGCTGACATGCAAACCAGGTATGAATCCGAAAAAAAGGATCATCTGATCCGACTACAGGAAGTAACATTGAAGAACAAAAATTTAGTTCTTCACGGATCATTTGTGGTCGGAGGCTTGGTTTTTACATCATTAATCATAATTGTTATTTTATTCAGGAAGAAAAACAAGGCTTACAAACAGTTAGTTTATCAAAATCTTGGTATATCCGGAATTAAGCCGCAAAGAATATTTGAAGAAGATTTAATAATTGAAAATGATATTGCCATTCTGGAAGACGAAAAGAATATCTCTTCAAAGATTGATGAAGATCAAAAAAAGCAGATACTAGAGTGCCTGGCTAAATTATTAGAAGCCAAAATATATACAGAACCAAGTCTCACATTAAGCTCATTGGCTGAAAAATGCGACACAAATCGCACCTACTTATCAATAGTTATCAATGAAAAGTTTAAAGAGAATTTCAATACTTTCATCAATAGGCTTCGGATTGAAGAAGCCAAGCGGATTTTATCTCTAGCCGAAAATAATATCCCATTGAAAGAATTATACCAAAAACTTGGATTTAACTCATATTCAACATTCAATGTTGCTTTTAAAAAATATATTGGTGTTACCCCTGCTTATTATCTAAAAACAGCCAGGGAAGTAGTTTTGCAAATTTAACCACGATCCTTAGATTTTAAGGGCATTATAATCATTTTTTACATTCTCTTTTTAATGTATATACTATGGATTGGTAAATCTGTATTAAATGGGTTTTTAAAAATCGCAAATTTATATGTCCTTTAAGCGCACTTGAATAATTTCAATAATTTTTTAGAAAATATAATTTGTTCCTAATGAAAAGAAATAAATATCGGATTTTGTTATTGATTCTTTTGATTTTAATTGCAATCATAGTTGGAATTAAAATTAAGAATAGAAATTCAATCAAACAGAATAATCAAGTTTCTAATGCTAAGGATTCAGGATCTGTCCTTATTAAAGATACTATCCCAATTTGGAAAACATATGACAACAACCTTGGCATTACATTTAAATATCCCAAAACTTGGACAAACTATGGCGATGAATCCAAGATACTAGATCGCACAGGAAAAGTAATGACTGTAATTGTTAATTTGATAGATACTATTACTCAATCCACTCTTTTAATTAAATACCATCTAGCTCCTTATGGAGAAGAAGTCTACAAAAGTGCATTAGCTAAGTATAATTCGTCTAAAGACTTGTATGAAAAAGCACGCAAGCAATTAGAAATTAATGGAAATAAAGCTATCGAAGGAACTATCACAATGCTCGTTGATGGTAAAGATCATAAACTAACACCCCCATTAAGAGTGATTGTTGTCGATTTTTTAGATAAACAAAAAACTGGTGAAATTGAATTACAGTTTAAAACGCCTTTAACTGATGATGGTTTGGAAGTTTCAAAGTTCGATAAATTATTGACAACTTTTAAATTCACAAATTAGTGATTTATAATATCTAAAAGTTAGTACGATAATCATTATAAACTCCTTATGAAAAAGTCCCTGATCATTTTTGCATTATTCACAATATTATTAAATAATACACACGGACAACAATGCATTTCAGGTGGTTGCACAGTCTTTACTAAAGAATATCCTACTATTGGAGCTCCCTATTCACCGACATCTTCCTGGCAGATTTTAAATAATCCTGCTACAGGCAATGATGCACTTATGAATGGGGGTAATTGGACTCGATTTTATGTAGTATCTGGAAGTAAGTATGAATGGACTTATTGTGAGGCTTATGGCGGAGTGTCAACATCCTGGGATGCTCAGCTAACTTTATTTAATAATACAAATTTATCTACTCCGTTATGCTTTTCAACTGATGTTTGTGGAACTAATGGACTTGCACCTTATATTAGTTGGACAGCTACTTTCACAGGGGTTGTACGTTTATTAACAACTGCATATATTAGTGGAGTTGGTGGTTGCCAGAGTAATTCAGCTTCTGCAAATAAGCTAGCTTATAGACAGATCTCGGGAACTACCTGCAATACTCCAGGAACACCTGTGTCAGCTACTGCTTCTCCAAGTGGTCAAACTTCAGCAAATCTATTTTGGATAGCTGGTAGTCCGGTAGGAAGTTCAATAGTAACTTATTACTGGGCCGTAGGAATAAGTCCATCAGTTACTTATGGAGGAAGTGGAGTAGTTGATCAAGGAACCACGACAGGAACCTCTGCCACAACTTCTGCTCTCACTTGTGGAACAACCTATTATCTTAGTGTTAATGCAAAGACCAGTTGTGATGGTTCAAGTTCAGCTTATCGAACTTCCTCCTCATTTACGACTAATGCTTGTTCATCTTCACCTGTTTATGGTATTGATATTTCCCACCATCAAGGTACAATAAATTGGCATGATATGTATCTGGCTGGCATAAAATTTGCGTTTGTTAAAGCAAGCGAAGGTGCGAGTTGTCAGGATAATCAATTTCAGATTAGTATGACAAGTGCGAATCCTGATGGAGTGGTATTGGGTGCATATCACTTTGCCTTGCCTGAAGATAATACTGCATTAGCAGAAGCAAACCACTTTGTACAAATAGCTGGTTCCTATATTGGTTCCGGCTATCTTCCGCCTGCATTAGATTTAGAAGAGCCCTCTAATGATGGATGTGCAAAGCAATATGGGTCCACCCTCGAAAGTTTTTTTTCTAATAGGAGCATATTAGCAAAATGGGTTAACGATTGGGCTACTCAAGTACATACATTGACAAATGTATGGCCAGTACTGTATGTTGATCGATGTCGAGCGAATTTAATTGTCCAATACTATAACGGGATAATTAACTCAAACATTAAGCTTTGGATAGCTGATTATCCTGAAATCGCAGGAAGTCCAAAAAGTTATTCAGGATGTGGTCCAGATTGGGTTAGCTGGCCATGGCTCTTCCATCAATACTCCACATCTGGTACTGTAGCAGGAAAGGCTCCAATAGATTTAGATTTTTTTAATGGAGATATGTCTGCATTGAATAGTTTGATAGGAACAAGTTCTCCAACAGCTTCCATCACTAATGTAACTTTTCCAAACTCTGTAAATGCCGGTGGGACATTTGATATAAATTATACTATAGAGGCAACAGGCATCATGAATGTTTTATTAGGTGCCTCCCTCAGAAGAAGTGGAATAGATTATAGTGATCCTTCATATGATAAACTTGTTTCCCTTAGCTCTAATATGTCAAATTCTAGAACTCGATCTTTTAATTTGACTGAGGCAGCTCCTAATCCTGTACCCGCAGGAATTTATGAAGTAATCGTTGCTCTTTGGAGTGATAAAAACGGGAATGGGGTTATTGATCCGGGAACGGATGTAATGATAGGTACTATGTTTACAAGTAGCAATACACTAACAATAAATGCCATCACTAATTTCACAATTTCAACATCATCATATCCATCAGCAGGTGGCACAACAAGTGGCTCTGGAACTTATCAAAACGGACAATCACTTACTGTGACAGCAACAGCAAATAATGGCTATACCTTCGTAAACTGGACAGAAAACAATTCACAAGTTTCAGCAAATGCAAGTTATACTTTTACTATCTCAGGAAATAGAACACTAGTTGCTAATTTTACACAGAATCCTGTCAACTATACGATTTCAACATTATCAAATCCATCCGCAGGAGGCACAACAAGTGGTGCTGGAACTTATCAAAGCGGACAATCCCGCACTGTTACAGCAACAGCAAATAGCGGCTATACTTTCACAAACTGGACAGAAAACAGCTCTCAAGTTTCAGCAAATGCAAGTTATACATTTACTGTATCAGGAAATAGAACGTTAGTTGCTAATTTTACACAAAATCCTGTCAACTATTCGATTTCAACATTATCAAACCCATCAGCTGGAGGTACAACAAATGGTGGTGGAACATATCAAAGCGGACAATCCCTCACTGTTATAGCTAGTGCAAATAATGGCTACACTTTCACAAACTGGACTGAAAATAGCTCACAAGTTTCAACAAATGCTAGTTATACTTTTACTGTATCAGGAAACAGGACGTTAGTTGCTAACTTTAATGTATCTGCAATCGCTACGCTAGTAGTTTCAACTAACTCATTACCAGATTTCGGAAGCTTAGCAATAGGTGGAAATTCAAATCCTCAGACATACACAATTTCCGGAAGCAATTTAATTTCAGATATCAGCATAACAGCGCCAAATGGCTTTCAATTCTCAACTAATGCAAGCTACAACTTTGGAACTTCAATGATATTAAGCCCTTCCGGAGGCGTTGTTCCAAACACAACAATTTATGTGAGGTTCAGCCCTACAATTAGTGGAGTACTATCTGGGAATATTTCACACACGAGCTCGGGTGCAACTACTAAAAATATTTCAGTTACAGGAACTGGTGCGACTCTTACCATACCTATTATTTTCACTCAGTCGATAACAAATCTTACTTCGAATTCAGCTCTTAGCGGGGGTAATGTTACAACTGATGGTGGAGCTTCTATAACATATAAAGGAGTTTGTTGGGGTCTAAGTATAAATCCAACAATCCTAAACTCCAGATCCATTGAAGGGAATGGAAGTGAATCATTTGCAAGTAGTATCACAGGATTGACATCTAACACCACGTATCATGTCAGAGCATATGCTACAAACAGCGTAGGCACTGGCTATGGGTCCGATGTCCAGTTTAGTACTCTCCCAACGGCTCCAATAATTGGTTCAATTAGCCAGCCAACTTGTACACAGTCATATGGCAGCGTAGAATTAAATGGACTACCATCTAATGGAACCTGGACATTAATTCAAACACCGGGTGGAACCACGTTGACTGGTTCAGGCTCAAGTACTACAGTAACAGGCTTAGATCAGGGCACCTATACATTCCAGGTAACTAATGCATCAGGAGGTACATCAGGTTCTTCAGCAAGTGTTCTAATCAATGCCCAACCCACGTTACCTTCCGTTACAACATCAACTGTTTTCGATGCCACACAATATACCGCAACTTCAGGTGGTAATGTAATTTCAGAGGGAGGCGCCACAGTAACCTCACGGGGCGTATGCTGGAGTACAACAAGTAATCCAACGATTCTAAATTTAAAGACATCAGATGGCTTATCTATTGGCACTTTTACGAGTACAATAACAGGATTAACAAATGGTGTTACTTATCATATCAGGGCTTATGCAACAAATTGTAAAGGAACGTCCTATGGATCGGATATCCATTATATTCATAGTTCTACAGGCATTGAAGATATTAAAGGCGATGATATATCTGTCTTCCCAAACCCCGTTTCTGGCAAGCTAAATATTGTATACAAGGATGAAAATTTCGAAACAATTATGATTTTAAATTCTCAAGGCAGACTCATGTCAAAGGAAAAAGTCATAAAGCCGAGCCAACAACTGGATTTTTCACTTTACGATTCCGGATTATATATTCTGGAGTTTATCAAAAAAACAAATGAAGTAAAGCGAATAAAGGTGATTAAACGCTAAAACGAACCTAACTGATTTAGATAGGAGTGGAGCCCATGTTTTTGTGCCTATCATCCCCACTGCCTCGACAATAAGCACAGGTAAGACAACTAGTCGTGGCATAGAGACAACAAGACCACTGAGATCTATACCCGCGTAATCACCAAGGGTTTCGACAGATAAAAAGTCCCCTTGATACATTAGACCTTTGATTATAACATTTAAGTACTGGATTTTTTTATATTTACTACAAGAACGAAAACAACTAAAATGACGCCACGCACAAGTCAGAAATAAACGCCACTTCGGCGTTTACACAATCGTTATGGGCAAGTTTAAAAACAAAGACGGTCTACGAAAGCCAACGGGCTGACCACCCAAAGTGACAAAAAAAATAAATAAAAAAAGTGGAGTCCAGCAACCACTCTAAAAGCGGGGCGGTTCTGAAAAGCCTTACGAGTAGGAAACATAAACTAATTGAGGTATTATGAAAAAATCAATTTTACTTTTTATTCTTATTTATTGGGCATGTTTTTCATTTGGACAGGTAAAAGAAACCAATGAAATTCTTAATGATACTATGTCAGTATCAAAATCTAATGTTAGTATAAAACTCCAGGTTTACAAAAGTCCCAGTGTCGATTTTACTGTTTTGGGTTATCCTAAAGGTATAGCAATTTCCAATTATTCAACAGGTGAGGCTATAACATCCGAAACTTTCGACCAAATAAACATTGTTATAGAAAATGCTCAAATTAGCATAGATGAAATTAAGGATTTGCATTTTAAAAATGTTGATGGCAATGATATTTCGCCTTCTATTATGAAATTATCTAAGCCTTCTTACGTGCATTATGTAATTTTCATTCAAAAGAAGTATGCCACAGAGCTTTTAACGTTGATATTAGTTGGGAATAATGGGGAATTCTCTCCTCTTCAATTCAAAACATCAAATCTTACAATAAAATAGCCTTGTCTGGAAATGTTCTGATCCAATGCAAATTATTATAAATATTCGTATATTCAGATTTTAATTAACGTCTCGTATCTATTCTGAAAACAAGGGTTATTGTACGGGTAATAGTAAAAAAATTCAATAACCACGACAATATGAAAAGTCTACCGGGTCCCGATAGCTCCCGATAGCTATCGGGACGGGAAGCAAAAACCATGCCACCGCAACGCTGACGGCAACTAATCCTAACCGACCGTGCTGTTATATGCCAGTGTACCCGACAGTTTAGGGCATGATATTTTCAATACATTTGATAAATAACAATCACATAACATTAAAACATGATAACTAACAAAAACATTCCATTTCAAACAATCGACTGGACAACAATCCCGAAAGTTGAGTATAAAGGAGAAACTGGCACTGCCTCTTGGCAAACTGTTCAATTTCCTGGATTGAGAATCAGAATTGTAGAATATTCTAAAGGGTATCTCGCAGACCATTGGTGCCAGAAAGGGCATGTTGTTCATTGTCTGGAGGGAGAGTTTATTAGTGAATTGCAAAACGGTGATAAATCCACTCTAAAAAAGGGAATGACTTATGTTGTGTCTGATGACATGAGCTCTCATCGTTCATTTAGCAAAAATGGCGTGAAAGTAATGATCATTGATGGAGATTTTTTAGAATTTAAATAACAAATATCCTACTTTACGAACACATCTTGTATAAGGGGACAAATAACAAAACACAAGCCGGGCCGTCAGACTGTCTAATAACTAAATTTATGTCGCTGAGAATCTAATATTTGACAATTTATTCGGATAGGTACTCAGGGATAAAAAGCGTTCAGTTCAGTTATTAGACAGACTCCCGTTGGCATTAATGAGTAGGTGCCATGACAGAATGAAAATACTCTAATCTATATTTTCGTTTCGAGACAATTATGAAAATATAATTATTTATATTTGCAACAAAAGCCAAAATGAAATTAGAAGATTTCAAGGCTGGTAAATATATTGACCAGTTTCAATATAAAAGTTTTTTGCCTGAAAAAATTGACCATGAGTGGATAATTGCTTCTCCTGAAATAAATTCCTTACTATCAGAGGCAAACAGACTTATTGGAGAGTTAAATGCATTTTCTCAATTAATCCCCGATGTGGATTATTTTATTAAAATGCATATAACAAAAGAAGCTACAACATCAAGTCAGATTGAGGGCACAAAAACAAATATTGAAGATGTTCTTATTAAGGAAGAAGATATATCCCCCGAAAAGAGAAATGATTGGAATGAGGTTCAAAACTATATCAATGCTATAAACTACTCTATTGAGCAACTTGAGAAATTGCCAATTTCAAATCGACTGATTAGGAATACTCATAAAGTTTTGCTTCAAAGTGTCAGAGGAGAGAAAAAGAATCCAGGAGAATTTCGTAAAAGCCAAAACTGGATCGGAGCCACATTAAAGGACGCCATTTATATACCGCCTCACCAATCATCTGTGATTGGTCTAATGACAGATTTGGATATGTTCTTAAATGATAATAAAATATTTACTCCACATTTAATAAGGATAGCAATTGCACATTATCAATTTGAGACAATTCATCCTTTTCTTGATGGTAACGGAAGAATTGGGCGACTATTGATAACCCTTTATCTTGTAAGCAATGGGATTCTTAACAAACCATCACTCTATTTATCAGATTTCTTTGAAAAAAACAGGATTCATTACTTTGACAATCTAATGATTGCAAGAACCAAAGACAATTTATCACAGTGGATAAAATTCTTCTTGGTTGGAGTAATCGAGATAGCTTCTGGTTCAATTAATGTTTTCAAAAAAATTATTCTTCTTCGTGAAAAGACAGAGATCGGGAAAATATCAAAAATGGGAAGTAAAACAAAAAGAGGCTTAATTCTTATAAAGTCTCTTTACCAAAATCCAATCATAGATTCAAATTCTGTCTCTGTTCTTTTAGGCATCGCTCCCTCAACAGCTAATAGGCTAATTGTTGATTTTCAAAATGAAGGGATTTTAGAAGAACTAACTGGATTTAAACGAAACAGAAAGTATATATTCAGAGAGTATTTTGACATATTCCAAAAATAAAAACTAATGCTAACTCGGTCGGTGCTTTAATTAATTGCCTGCGGCGAGCTCGTCCGCCGCTGCGTGTCGTTCTCGGTTGGCTTCGCCGGGCTCGGTTGCCTTCGGCAGCCCGGACTACTTCTCAATAAGCCCCAAAAGTCTAAAAGAGAAAAATATGACCAACTTATTAAATTTTGTTGCACCCGTCCCGATAGCCACCGATTTAGCCGGGCTCTGTGCCATCTGCCGGGACCAGTTCTGTTATTTGAGATCAATAAAATACATATTCTGATTAATTCTGATGAGAAAAAAGACAATTAAATAATATGAAAGCAAAAGGATATTCCATAGAAGCTATTTTCATTATATACCTGCTCGTGAGTCCGTTTGCACAGACTATTGCAATTACTCCACCGAAGCCAATTGACCGACATGCGCTGGTTTCAAGGCACAATATTTCGTGGAATGATATAAAAGGGCAGATTCCTCTCGGAAATGGAGAGTTCTGTTTCAATGTGGATGCCACAGGTCTTCAAACTTTTGGCGGCAATACCATGTCCCATTGGGGTTGGCATTCCTTTCCACTTCCTGAAGGTGTAACTTCGGACCAGATTCCAGCAACTGGTACTTTCCAGAAGGGGCGTAACACTGGACCAGATATTTTCCCATTAGGCACTTCAGCCATTCGTAGTTGGATGTTCGACAATCCACACAGCTTCAATTTGGGCCGGGTGCGGCTGATGAAATCAGGTGGGATAGAGCTTTCTCCCGATGATGTTAAGGAACTATCGCGAACATATGATCTTTGGACTGGCATGCATACCTCAAAATTTACCATAGGAGGGCAACCTGTTCAGGTAATTACTTGTGTAAATCCAAATGTTGACGAGATTTCTGTTAGAATAGAATCGCCGTTGTTAAAAAATGGTGACCTTGAACTCGTAATAGATTTCCCCTATCCCTCAATACAACGAAACAGACCCTGGGTAGGTGATTTTGAACGCTCAAATGGTAACAAAACGATTCTTATTTCGGAAGATAAGTCTTGTCTCTGCGCCGATTTTCGCAGGGAGATAGATGCTGTTACTTACTTCTTAAGTTTAAGATGGAGTAAAGGCAGTGAGCTAAAGCCTTTAACCGAAAAGGAAACCAATGTTTGGCGAATAAAAGTAAACGGAGTATCCATGCTGGAGTTTAACTGCGCATTCTCCGCAATACCAGTTAAATCTAAAATTCCTGACTTCATGGCAACCTCTCGGTCCAATGCAAAACATTGGCCAGACTTTTGGAAAAGTGGGGGCGCTATTGATCTATCAGGCAGCAAAGATTCCAGATGGAAGGAACTTGAGCGGCGTATTGTGCTTTCACAATATTTAATGGCTGTGCAGTCAGCAGGAAGTTTTCCTTCTGCTGAGATTGGCCTTATGGGTATAGATTCCTGGAGAGGTCAATTTCACATGGAAATGACATGGTGGCACCTGGCACATTATGCATTGTGGAACCGCTGGTCAATGGCAGAGAAGGCCCTGAAATGTTACCAACGTTTTATCCCAACTGCTCGAGCACTGGCTGAACAGCTAGGTTATAAAGGTCTTAAATGGCAAAAATCGGTAGGTCCAGAAGGGCGTTCTGCCCCATGGGAAGGCAATCAAGTTCTGCTTTGGAAGGAGCCTCAACCTATCTTCTTTGCTGAACTCGATTATCGGCTTCATCCAACCCGTGCAACACTCGAAAAATGGGCCGAGATTGTAGCAGGAACGGCCGAGCACATGGCCGACTATGCCGTTAATGACGAAAAAACAGGCATCTACCATCTTGATCCTGTAATGCCACCCAGTGAACAAGGCATTACCAGGGACGATGTTTTTGATTTGGCCTACTGGACCTGGGGCCTCAATCAGGCTCAGGTTTGGCGTGAACGATTGGGTTTGGCCCGCAATCCACATTGGGACGAAGTCAGTCAACATCTGGAACCAATCCCAATTGATGACGGCGTCTTTTTACATTCCGCTGAATGGCTTGATACCTATACAAAGCGTGCCTGGGAACACCCTAATATGGTAGGTGTTTTGGGAATGCTTCCTCCTCAAAAAAGTGTGAATTTCGAGACAGCGCATAGAACACTTCTCAAAGTTTTGGAGACCTGGGATTGGAAACGCTGCTGGGGATGGGATTTTCCGTGGACTGCTATGGCTGCTGCCCGTGTAGGCGAGCCGAATATGGCCATAGACATCTTGCTTAAGGATGCGGATACAAAAAACAACTATGATGAACGAGGTGTGTGTACCGGCGGCCCATGCCCGTACCTTCCTGGAAATGGCGGACTTCTTTATGCGGTTGCCATGATGGCAGCGGGATGGGATGGAGCACCACAAAAAAATGCGCCCGGTTTCCCTGATGATGGTTCATGGACCGTACGATGGGAAGGGTTAAAACCGGCCCCCTAAATTATAAAGATTTCAATTATTACTTAACTAAGGATCTTTATTTAAAAAAAAAGCGGACCAAAACAGCATATGATTTATTCTTCACAAAGATTAATGAGGTTATAGATTACATGGGGAAAAGTAATATACCTAAGGACAGTTTGGACTTAATGATGAAATAAGGCTCCGCCTGACACAATCAACCCGACCTCGCCATTGCCAACTTACAAACTTTGCATACCGGGACTAGCAAAAAACGCGGCACCGCGACCCTTCGCTACCGCTCTGGGCAGGCTCCGACGGCACCTAATTAAACCGCCGGGCCGTTAGCGGTCAGCAGAAACACCATTACACCCAAATTCGTTATTAAATGCCAGCCGCTAACTTAATATGCATAGGCCATTTTATGCACAAAGTGAGTTAATTTTTCACCTGGCTATTTACAGTATATTATTAAATTACTCGATCCGGTATAATATTTGTAGCGAAAGAGTAGATCAAACTAACCATTCATCATGAAACTTAAGCTTCTTTTATTTAGTCTTTTAACGGTCTTATTCTATTCTTGCGAAAAGGATCAAACAGCTGAATATTATCACGATTCAATAATGCTGGATTCTGTAAAACTTGACCCCTTCATTTCAACTAATTATTATCATGATGCCAAACTCTTGTATTGTAACGAAATCTACCAAGACAGCACCCATTTCAATAGAAATAATCCAATTTTGGACACAGCGGAAATTACTAAAGTTTTGAAAATCATTCAAACAGTTTATAGTATCAATTCTCCTGAATCAGAAATTGTATTTAAAACCTACAAAATACATGCAAGACTTTGTTATACTTTCAATTCTATTTATCTAAAAGTTCAGACCGACCGACCTGAAATAATAAATCTCAGCAAGGGAATTATTCCAACCGGCAATCAACAACTTGACAATCTATTAATGACTTACCAATTTGATAGCGTGCAAACTTTCGTTAGCTATCCAAGTTTCAATTGGTTAACAATCTATTCCAAGAATGAATATAACTTGATACCAATCGTAAATAAATTCAGTTTAATATCTTCAATTATCGATAAAGACTGGGAAAAGGGCTATTGTGTTGGAGATGGAAATACAATCACCATGACCCGATCTAAAAATTCAGCTCAAGTGATATTTAGCATTGGAGACGGCGACTGTCCCTCTGGATGTATGTATCATAAATATTGGGAATTTCAAGTTTCTAATAATAAAGCCAAATTCATAAAATCGTATGAAGATTAACAGCCGGCCGCTAACACGGATGGTTTAATTAATTGACTTCGTCGAGCTCGGACCGTATAAGCATTTCATGTTGCTTCGCAAAGTAAATTGTGGTCGGTCCTCGGTTGCCTGCGGCGAGCTCTCCCGCTTAGGCGGGATCGGTTGCCTTTTGCAACCCGGACTATTTCATCTTCGCATTCAAAGGTCTATGAAAGATGAATTTAACCCACTAATTAAATTTTGTGCCACCCGGACTGTTCCTGCTTCCGAGACAAAGTCAATAGGGTTGCAAGCCGACCCCGCCTTCGGCGAGGGCAGGCGCTCAGTTGTCATGGTTTTTGCACGCCACCTTGACAACTTTATCGTAACATGACAAATCCTGCCTAATTATCGGGACTACACCATCTGGACAGTTTCATCGTGACACCAAACGCTCGTTTATCTATCGGGACATTGCAAAAACTCATGCCAACCCTGACGCTGACGGCACTTAATTAAACCGCCGGGCCGTTAGCTTTAACAAATCTCGTTCCACCGAGACAATTTCGTTGATTTTAGTAGTATCTTTGCGTCTATAATTAGATGATTATGTTAACAAAAGATAAAGTTAGAAAGACCATTGACAGGTTGCCCGAGAACTTCACAGTTGACCAGATAGTTGAGGAACTTGTGATTCTTAATCGGATTGAGGAAGGACTTAAGGATATTGAAGAAGGGAGAGTCTTTACAACAGATCAAGTTAAGAAAGAACTCAAAACATGGTTAAAATAATCTGGACTCAGAGATCACTTACAGATTTAAAGTCTATAGCTGAATATATTTCCCAGGATTCAATAAAATATGCTTCTCTAACCGTCGAGAGAATTATAAATGTTACCACATACCTTGAGACTAATCCCAAAATTGGCCGAATGGTTCCAGAATTGAGAAGACAAGACAAAATAAGGGAGATTATCTTAGGAAATTATAGAATCATTTACAAAATTACAAGCACCCAGACTGTTCACATCTTGACAGTTCATCACTCCTATAAACGCCTGAGACAAACTTCTCTAAGACGATTAAAATAAAAAAAGCTAAAGCTAACTCGGTCGGTTAAATTAATTATTGAACAATAGCAGAGCAATTGTTCAATGAGCTCGGACCGGATAAATATCCTAGTTGCTACGCAAAGTAAATTCTGGTAGGTCCTCGGTTGGCTTCCGCAGTCCGGACTACTTCTCGATCAGCCCCTAAAGTCTATGCGAGTAACTTCATTTCAACTTATCAAATTTTGTTGCATCTGGACTGATCCTGCTACCGAGACAAAGTCCAATGGGGCTGCCGGCCGACGCACGTGGTGTCATGGTTTTTGCTCCATGGCTGTTTCATCATGTCTCTTAATTCACAGTCGTCCCCGGATGTGCAAAAACCACGCCACCCCGACGCGGACGGCAACTCACCAAACCGATAGGCCGTTGGACTTAATGGGTGACCGATTCCAAGACCAGATAACCAAGACAAATTCTTGTGCAATATTTTGCAAATGTTATCTAATTAGCTAACTTTGTACCGTGGATCAAAAACAAATCAGAGAGATAATTTTTTTCGGGGACCACTACTGGGATTTATATAAAAAGCAGTCTTTAAAAGTCAAGCAAAAAATAAACTGGACCATTGGACTGCTTCAATACCTGGAGATAATTCCTGAAAAGTATCTTAAACATATAGAGGAAACTGATTTATATGAGATTAGAGTAAGTTTCGGGAATAACATTTTTAGGATCTTCTGCTTCTTTGACAAAAACAGACTGGTGATAATTCTTAATGGATTTCAAAAGAAGACACAGAAAACACCTAAAACAGAAATTGAGAGAGCTTTGAAATTAAAACATGAGTACTATGAAGGCAAAAATTAATATCACAACATTTGAAGAATTTCTTAACCAGGAATATGGTAAGATTGGAACTCCCAAAAGAAACAAATACGAACAGGGATTTGAAGCTTTCAAGCTTGGTGTTATGCTCCAAGAGATGCGGAAACAGCAAAACATGACTCAAGATCAGTTAGCAAAGAAGTGTGGTACAACCAAGACTTATATATCGCGTATTGAGAATGATGCCTCAGACATCAGATTATCTACTCTTATGAGAATTATTCAGGAAGGTCTCGGCGGACATTTGAAAATCGTCGTTGAACCATAATTTAAATAACTAAGCCCAACTCGGACGGTGCTATTGCCATCGGCCTTCGGACGACGAAGTCGGCAGCCCGGACAAGTTCGTAATGGGGGAGAAGGTCTATTAGAGAAAGATCTAACCCACTTATTAAATCTTGTTGCACCCGTCCCGATAGCTATCGGGATGTTCCAGCTGCCGTGACAAAGTCAATAGGGCTGCGCAGAACTGATATGGTTTATAAATTAAAGAGGCTTAATTTTATAACAAATTGCAGATTCTCCGTTAATCAATTCTATGAGTTTCAAAAAACATAAATTGCATTATAAGAATGAACAATAAAAAACTAATTACAGGAACAATTTTTTTCATAATTGGCGTTGGATTATTCTGGTATGTATATCAAGATATTAATATTCAGTCAATAACGGATGCGTTAAAAGAGCTGAAATACAGTTGGATATTGTTATCCGTAATATTGGGATTACTAAGCACTTTAGTTAGAGCCTTAAGGTGGAAGATTTTAATAGAATCAATCGGATATAAACCGAAAACAATAAATCTTTTCTTATCTGTCCAAATTTTATATTTTATCAATTTAGTAATACC